>Ga0233432_10000021_pt1 | contig 117294 bp, 121 predicted proteins | sample SI_122_August201_6_FD_179870 | JGI IMG/M metagenome (GOLD analysis project Ga0233432, IMG submission 179870) | Seawater microbial communities from Saanich Inlet, British Columbia, Canada - SI_122_August2016_10_MG | ecosystem: Environmental > Aquatic > Marine > Inlet | place: Canada: British... | reverse complement strand
CCTTGTTTTTTTCCCTCTATCCAGCTACCAGAATATTTATTTCCATCATCAAAAAATAGGATTCCTTCCCCATGTTTTTTGTCATTCTTCCACTCACCCTCATACTTAGCTCCATTATCATCAATATAGGTTCCATAGCCATGCTTCTTGTCATTTCTCCAATGACCCGTATATATATGTCCAATACTGTAAGCCATTACACCCTCACCACATGCATGTCCACTATCAAATTGACCTGTATATACACCAATGGTTGGATTATTTAAAACCCCTTTTCCATGAAATGCACCCTTTTTAAACTCACCTTTATAAAATGTCCCGTTAGCTAAATATAAAGTACCCTGGCCGTTAATATGACCATCTTTCAATTCACCAATATATTTATCACCATTAGAAAGGGTTATAGTCTCTAAGATCTTTTTCATTTTTTATTACCCGTCAATCAGAGTTACTTTGTTTAATACAATTCTTCCCAATTTTGATATTATAACCCTTTGGATAACCGATAAATTATTAAGCCATTAAAAAATTAATATGAAACTGAAAATACACTATTTCATTTTGCTTTTTGGATTAACCTCATATGCTTTTTCAAGCTCAGTATGTTCAAATCTTGATGAATGTAAAAAGCTAGCAGAATCTGGAGATAGTAATAGTCAGATGGAGCTGGGGATGATCTATGCGACAGGTAATGGTGTCGAAAAAGACTTCACTAAAGCTAATGTTTGGTTTTTTGAGGCTGCTTTGCAGGGAAACAAAGATGGTATGTTTAATATTGGAGTTTCATATCAAACAGGTTCAGGTATGGAAAAAAATCATAGGAAAGCAGTTGAATGGTATGAAAAAGCAAGCAAGCGAGGTCATGAGAAAGCAAGCCTTGTTCTTGGAAATTTATTTTTTAAAGGAGAAGGTAATCTCCGTGAAGAAAAAAATGAAGCGATGGCATATTTATATTATAGGCTTGCCGCTGAACAAGGGAGCAAGGAGGCATTAGAGCTTATTGAGTTAATACATAGTAATATGCCGGAAACTGAAAAACTTAAATCAGATCAACTTTTTAGTTTGTTTATTCAAGAGTGGTGAAAACTCAGTGTTTAAAATTTTTTGGGTCCTAAATTTAATTTTTATTATTTTTTTTGCTCTTATTACTTTTGGTGCTGATGATCTAAATGTTTATAAATTTCTTAACTTTAAAGTCATTGAGTTTTTAAATTGGCTATCATAGCAACTATGAAATATCTGCAGAATATTAAAGCATTTGGTTTTCTGTCTTTAAGTTTATTATGCTCGGGAAAGTACGGATATTAATGAAAAAAAAGAAGGTAAAAAATGTGCTGGGAACAGACTTAGAGTCATGCTGTTGTTCGCCTATGACTGGATTTTTGAGAAATGGCTATTGCGATACAAATGCTATGGATTATGGGACGCACATTGCTTGCGCCTTAATCACTAACGAGTTTCTTAACTTTACAAGGTTGAAAGGAAACGATCTCACTACACCAATTCCTGAGTACGAATTTCCTGGGCTGAAAGCTGGCGATAAATGGTGTTTGTGCATACTACGATGGAAAGAAGCTTATGAAGCTGGTGTCGCTCCACCTTTAAAGCTGGAGGCGACTCACGAGAAAGCATTGGAATTTGTTCCAAAATTAATTTTGGAGAAATCCCGCACTTGGAAATAACGCTGATAATTATTTATCAATCGTTATTTTTTTAAGCAAGAGCATAAGCATTTAATTCTAATAACAATGCTGTAAATCTTATATAAAATATTAATAACACATAAACTTAAAAATTTAAGATTACATTCTAAAGGGCCAGTTGATAGTTAAAGTTTACGGCTTCGTAATATTATGAACACAACAAACGCCCCTACTAGCTTACCTATTATAGACATTGTTATGTTTGGTGTCGTGAAAGCTCCGGGCACTATAGCTTGCGCCATAAATAAAAATATACTGGTATCAATCGGAGCAGCCAAGGCCGATGATAATAAAACCCGAGATGATAGGCGCAATTTTGAAAACGTATAAAGCGCCCAGTCGACCAGTTCAGCAATAATAAAAGCAAACCCACTGGCTAATGCTAAATCAGCTCCAGTTGTTATATAAGTTAGGCATAACCCAATAAACATGGCGATAAGTACTCTGTGGCCGATTTCGCGTTGAGAAAAATCACGGAATACTAAAACTAGACCAGTTATAATTGTTACTGGATTAAAAGCCCAACCAGGCAAAATTTCCCAAATTAAAGCCCAACTAAAGGTCCAATTGATAAATGGCACTAACAAAATATAAACTAACGTATATTTAATCGAGAATAGATTTCTCATATCTAATTCTTCAAATAGAATGATATCGGCTCAGAATAAGATATATACTTTCCTTTATCTTCTGTGTTGCCAGTTGTGTAATCAGTAATTTCACCTAACATAAACCAATTTCTTTTTTCTTCATTCCATTTAACATCAAATTTTGTGCTAGATAGATAGGTGCCTAGCTTCGCATCGTCAGTAAATCTTAAAATTGCTTTATTTGCTTCAGTATTACTGATAGAAAAACTATACACCCAAACGTCTGTAGTAACATGTAGCGTATTAGCAGCTTTTTCTATGCCCGTTATACCATCAATCATTGATGGGACAAGCTCAGCTTGCTCCTTATCATTAAAAACCTTACATCTCTGACTATAGGAAGATGATATAGCACAGAGAGGAAAGCCTGTGAGTACATCTTGTGGTGTCAAAAGAGGCTGCTCAGCAAAACATAGGGAAGAAGACAGCAGAGCGATTATGGTTAGAATTTTCATTTCTTATCATCTCTTTACTTTTTTCATGACATAATTTTGGGTTATTTGCTACGGTCTCAGCTAAGCGCTGAATCAGAGATGATTAAAATAAAAAGTGGTGCCCAGAGGTGGAATCGAACCACCGACACGAGGATTTTCAATCCTCTGCTCTACCAACTGAGCTATCTGGGCATAAACCTATTGAGCGCACTCTTAAAACTGGCGGGTATTAAACCTTCTCAACTTTATGTCGTCAACACTATAATAGTGAAAATTATATTTTTGGTGGTATATAGCCTTCGATCTGATCTATTTCATCGCCTGAAAAAAACTTTTCTCTCTGTTCGTTGATATAAGTTCGAGCTGAAATATCCATCATATTTAAATGTTTCTCATTAATTATTCGAGTCTGATGTTCAAGCCAATCATTCCATGCTCTCTTTGATATACTATCAAAAATTTCTATTCCCTTTGGACCCGGGAAAGGTGGAGTATCTAAACCTTCTAGCTCTTTCCCTATTTTTTTACAAACCACCATGCGCGCCATATGCTAGTACCTTTTTTTTATTTCAACCAACAGATCGGTTACCGGCTTTGGCATTCCAATCTCATGAGGCTTATTAGGATCATACCAAAGAATATCCTTTCTATTTAGCTCTATATTCTGTGCTGCTGATTTTATCATGACTGGTGAATAATCTAAGTGATAATGACTAAAAGAATGACGACTAGATGGAAGTATTGACCATGTTTTTGCAGATTGACCAAACTCATCACAAGAATTAGAAACTTCAGCAATATTATCACACTCTGGAAATGCCCATAAACCACCCCAAAGTTGATTAATTGGTCGCTTCTGCATTAAGAGCTTACCATCCAGATTAATCATAATTAAAAAGTAAACTGACTTAGAGGGTATTTTCTTAGTAGGTTTTTTTTTCGGATAATTTTCAGGGTTTCCTGCGATAAAACTCTTACAGCTATCACTAATAGGACATTTATGGCATTTTGGTTTTGATCGAGTACAGAGAGTGGCACCTAAGTCCATGATGGCTTGTGTATAATCTGCAATTCTCTTAGTAGGAGTATAATTTTCGGCTGCTGTCCACAACAGCTTCAACGTTTTGCTGTGTCCAGTCCAACCATCAATAGTCTCGTGCCTTGCAAGTACTCTCTTAACATTTCCGTCTAATATAGATGCACTTTTTTTATAGGCAATTGCACATATTGCTCCTGCTGTGGAACGGCCTATTCCTGGCAAACTTTCTAAGCCTTCCTGAGTTTTTGGGAACATACCTTGATAGTGAGATAAAATAATTTTTGCTGTTTTATGTAAATTACTGGCACGTGCATAATAGCCAAGCCCACTCCAATGATGAAGAACTTTATCTTCGCTAGCTTGAGCCAAAGCCTCTAGGTCTGGGAAAGTTTTCATAAAACGATCATAGTATGGAATGACGGTGTTCACTTGTGTTTGCTGCAACATTATTTCAGAGACCCATACAGAATAGGCAGAGGGATTTTTTTGCCATGGCAAATCTTTGCGTCCAAACACATCAAACCACTGCAATAATTTAATTGAAAAAATATCTGATTGAGGCGTAAGTATTTTTTCGGAATCCGGGCTGATCACTATTTGAATATGCCTTTCAATAAGGTATCTATAACTTGTTCCTTTATGTCTGCAGGTTTTATCTCATCATTTTCCGCAGACTGATTAATTTCAGATCCGGAGGGCTTAGAATTTAGCAAACCATCAAATAACTTATCTTTTATTTTTTTCTTGAGTATCTGATTCATAAATTTTTTATCTGGCAAACAAAGAACTCTTCCATCTCCCTCAAATGAACCCTCACAACGTAGGGGTAAGTTTATATTTCTTATGCTCTTACTTTTTATTGGGCAACCGTTTTCAGATGTTTTGTCTCCGTCTAAATTAGCTTTTATGAGAAAGTTGTATGACTGATCATTTAAGTTTACCTTTCCATCTCCTTCGATAGATAAATTACCTATACCACTGGTAAAATTCGGAATAGTGATAGTCTGCTCTTCTATAGAAAATTCCGATTCCAGATTATTTACTTTAGTGTAATTCGGCCACACATACTCGGAAAAAGAACGCTTTTCGATTATAGCCGCCATGTCACAATAGCTCTTCTCAAAATTTAATTTATTTAATTTTAAATTTTTTGCGATTATGTTACCAGTTCCAACAATGTTGTCTAAAACTTCATCCTGGGTTATACCTTGGCTGGCACCATTAAAATCTACCGAAAGTATTCCATCCATTTCTGAGGAAGCACTCAAGAACATTAGTATCTTTTTTATATCTAAATTACTGGTATTACTTGTGAATCTGATACTACTATCATCTGTATTGATACGTGAGGAAAATTTAAAAGCTCCATTAAAAATTTCACCAGATAAATCTGCTATCTGTATGATCTCTTTATTTGAAAATAAATTAAAATGGATATTTTTTACGAGAATTTGATCATAATTAAGACTACCAAGATTAATTTCTATATGACCTTTGCCCCCCTGAAGATGAGAAAAAGGTGCAAAAATTGGTGCTAAAAAAACAGCCTGGTTTTGATATGTCTCGTCATTTTTTGTATTTTTAATTTGGGCCTCATCGTTCTTTGATGCTCCCGTTGGAAAAATAAGATCGGAGCCAGTAAGTTTTATATTTAACTCACGTTGACCTTCAAGTGTTAATGAGGCATCTCCAGTTAAAGTAAAATCATTTAATATGCTAACTATATTACTCATAGTTATCGATGTTTCAGATACAGAGAAACTCATTTGTATGGATAATTTTTTTAATTCTTCCGGAATACCCTCAAAAGGCAGCTTAACTAAGTTATTGTTTATAACTGATATGCTCCCTTCTGCTGTTGGCGCATTAAACAAACTATCTACTACTAGATTTCCTTGTAATTGTGTTAAGCCAATATCGCTCTTGAAGGTTTTAAGTTCCATATAATGCTTATTAATATCATATTTAGCTTCAAGATTAACTTGGGTAGGTAAACTAGGGATACCCTCAACCTTAAGCACTCCTGAAAAATCTACTACTGCAGAGAGTATATCGTCATCTAAATTGATATCTTTCCCAGTAAGATTGACATCATCAAATTCTATTGATTTTTGGTCTGTATCCGTGATCGTCACCTTAGATCTTTTAATATTTAAGCTTGCTATATCAAGCTCGAAAGGAATACTTGATGGATCAGGATTATTTAATTTCTCTTTTGTTTCTGACTGTGAAAAATCAGGACTATTATCTTGCGCTTTAGTTTCTGTGATGACTATATTTGCATTGACAACTGTTATAGCTTTTAAGCGTAATGTTTTTCCCAATATTGCTAACCAATCCAGACTAAAGCTGCCTTCATCAAATGTAATATTTGGAACACCTTTTCCTGATATTGATACATCACTTGTTGTGACTGCTAGGGTTGGAAAAAATGACCAGCTCAGATCCCCATCTATCACTAAATTAATTTGGTTCTCCTTAGCAAGCTTAGAAATTTGTGGCTTATAATCATTTGGATCCATTCCGTAGATAAAAAATGTCCCGGCTATAAAAGCTCCTACAATAGATATTCCTATAAGCCAGATAAGAGACCTCAGTGATTTCAATATATATACCCCTTAAATAAATTGTTATCTTTTAATTAATCCAAAAAAACTAACCTTATAAAGATTAATATAATCTGATTTTTAATTTCAATGAATGATTTTATTCAACTTTACATAAATATTTAGTGTTTTTATCAAAAAAAAAAAAGAAATTTGTGGTTATATATAAATTTTTATTAATTAAATGTGTGGAAATCACCCCTCTGTTATGGAATGGGAAAGCAGCTAACGCTATAAAATAGCTGACTTAATGATCTGTATGTGTGATCATAATTTTTTAAGGTATTATTCATATTAGTATGCCAAATTTTTAAGGCTACCCAATACCACATAAGACTCAGCGTTTGGAGAAAAACCTATGATAGAACGGACGGCCAAAGTAAGTCGTGATACCCTCGAAACTCAAATTACTGTTGAAGTTAATCTTGATGGAACAGGTATAGCTGATTTTGAAACAGGAGTTCCCTTTTTGGACCACATGCTAGATCAAATTTCACGACACGGTTTAATTGATATTTCTGTTAAGGCAAACGGTGATACTGAAATTGATGACCATCATACCGTTGAGGATGTTGGAATCACTATCGGGCAAGCATTCAAGGATGCATTAGGTGATAAAAAAGGTATTCGTCGTTATGGGCATGCCTATGTTCCGTTAGATGAAGCTTTATCAAGAGTCGTAGTAGACTTTTCTGGGAGACCAGGTCTAGAAATGTTTGTAGATTTTTGTCGTCCTAGGGTTGGGGATTTTGATGTAGATTTAACTTATGAATTTTTTCAGGGTTTTGTTAACCATGCAGGTATTTCACTTCATATCGATAATATTCGAGGGAGCAATACCCATCACCAGATTGAAACTATATTTAAAGCCTTTGGACGAGCTCTAAGAATGGCTATAGAGCTTGATCCAAGAATGATAGGTGTAATGCCATCAACAAAAGGAACTTTGTAGAAATTAAACAATGAAAATTCTAATTATAATATGCTCACTATTGCTCGCGTTAACCCTTTCATCACCTTCTTATAGCGAATGGACCAAAGTGGCTAAAATTGATGATGGAACTGTCTATTATGTGGATTTTGAGAGCATTAAAAAACAAGGTGGACATTCCTATTTTTGGGCTCTGTCTAATAGCCCAGAAGCATGTATGCACGGTCATTTGTCTGGAAAAACTCATAAAAAAGTTGACTGTATGTTAATGCGCTATCAGGATTTGAGTTTTAAAAATTACAAACAATCTATGGGACTTGGATCTGAGGATAGACAAAATAATTACAGTCCTAAAAATCAAGAATGGGAATATCCTCAACCTAACTCATCATCAGAAGCGATTCTAAAAGCAGTCTGCAACGAGATATAGTAGATTTTAACTAAACCTAATTACTAGCCTGCTTCTAACTTTGGTGGGATAATCTTTACAACAATAAAAAAAAAATTTATTGAAACGTAAGGTGATAACTTCATAATTCTGTGGCGTGGCTAACTCCGTGGCTGAAAAATAATTATACACTCTTACTACCTTATTATAATCTTCCTCTACTGGCTCTAAACAAATTATTTATTCCAAATAGTGAACTTCTTAAATAATGTGTAATTAATTCCAGCAAAAATTAAGGATGTTCCACCTAGGAGTTTAATAGCACCTTCTATAATTGTATAAAAACTAGTTGGATTAGATAATATTGCAATAATAAAAAAAAACATAAACAAAGTATAATTGAGATTAATGATTAACTTTAGTTTCTCCATCATAGTTTATTGTCCTGTTGGCGTAGTTTGATTAGTTTTCAACTGAATAACATTATTATTTTGATTCTCAATCAGATAATGGAATGTATTTTTTTGATGCAAAAACATTTTCTCTAACAATCTTCTTTTTCGTAAACCTCCACGTGCAACAGCTTTGTTTAGCTCAGCTTCACTGCACCCTACTTTAAGCCTCAAGGTTCTATCGTATTTGACAGGGCATTGTGATAATCTTCGTCTAATTTTTATAGGATAAGCTCTAGAATATCTGTAGGTAGTTTTGTTTTTTACTGAGACATAGGGTGGTAATTTCATAATCTGTGGCCAAATCTGTGGCTAAAACACGATTATACACCTTAAGTAAATAGTTCAAACCTAGGAACAACGTGACTTATGAGTCAATCTAAACAACTAATTGCTGTGCTAGATTACGGAATGGGCAATTTACATTCTGTCTCTAAAGCTCTAGAGAGGGTTGCCCCAAAAGCTAAAGTTATAATCACGCAAGATCAAAATGAAATAATTGATGCAGATCGACTAGTTTTTCCAGGGGTTGGTGGCATGAAGGACTGCATGTCTAATCTTAAAAGTTTAGGGTTTGACAAGCTCATAATAGAAGCTATCACTGAAAAACCAGTTCTTGGTATTTGTTTGGGGATGCAGGCGCTACTTCAGAGTAGTGAAGAAAACAATGGGATTGACTGTTTGGGTGTTTTTCAAGGTAATGCTAAATTTTTTGGCCATAAGATAAAAAATGAGACTAGTGAGAGGCTTAAAGTCCCTCATATGGGTTGGAACCAAGTTCATCAAGCAGTTGATCACCCAATGTGGTATGCGATAGATCAAAATACGCATTTTTATTTTGTGCATAGCTATTTCGCCGCTAACTCCTCGATTGAAACTATAATTGGAAATACTGACTATTCAATTAACTTTGCTTCAGCATTAGCAATAAGGAATTTATTTGCAGTACAATTTCATCCTGAAAAGAGTCATTCAGCTGGGCTGCAATTACTTGAAAATTTTATAAGATGGGATGGATCCTGATCCTAATAAGCTGACTAATAGGAAAATTTTTTGTTAATAATACCCGCAATTGATCTAAAAGATGGGAAATGTGTTCGCCTTAGACAAGGCCGTATGGGCGATTCGACTATTTTTAACGGTAGTCCGCTTGAAATGGCTGGTCGCTGGATTGCAGCAGGTGCAAGGCGTCTGCACCTAGTTGACTTAAACGGAGCCTTTGCGGGAAACCCAGTAAATAGTGAGGCAATTACAGAAATTGCGAAAAGTTATCCTCAAGTACCTATTCAAATTGGTGGCGGAATCCGTAATGCTGCTACTATTGAAGCCTACCTTAATGCCGGTGTCGAATACGTTATAATTGGCACTAGAGCTGTAAAAGATCCAAGTTTTGTCACAGAGATGTGTAGGCAATTCCCTGGCCATGTTATTGTCGGTATTGATGCAAAAAAAGGTTTGGTTGCAACTGATGGCTGGGCTAAAATTTCTGAGGTAAAAGCTACTGACTTAGCCAAAAAATTTGAAAATGATGGTGTGAGCGCTATTATTTATACCGATATTGATCGCGATGGAATGATGCAGGGTGTCAATGTTGAATCTACCGTCAAAATGGCAAAAGCATCTCTTATTCCAGTCATTGCATCCGGAGGCATCACTAATATGGATGATATTTTAGCTCTTAATAATACTCCAGAAACGAGTATATTTGGTGCTATAACTGGGAGAGCGATTTATGAGGGTACATTAGACATCAGCGATGCTCAAAAAATTTGTGACGAACAATCAAAAAAATAATTAGTATATAAATTTTGATGTTAGCTATGGTTACTTTTTAACTCTGATACGATATCTTTGATTGGCTTAGTTATTCCATGTGGCTTCGGTGTACCATTTGAATCAACGTGCACGAAAACTAAATCAGAAACCTGAGTGATGATATTTGTTGTTTTTTTGTTTCTAACAACGCAAGAGAGGGTCAGCGAAGTAGTCCCAAGGCTAATTAATTCTGTGCCTATTTCTATGATATCTCCAATTCTTGCTGTAGAAACAAACTCAACCTTAGAAATCATTTTAGTTACTAATTTTTCAGATCCGATTTGACAAGTCGCAAATATGAATGCCTCTTCATCTATCCATGCTAAAACTCTACCTCCGAAAAGAGTTCCGTTCGAATTTAAATCTTTAGCACTGATCATTTTTCTAGTTCGAAATAACATAATTTTCCAGTAAACGTTTTTATAAATTAATTGTAATATTTTAATTATGACACTTTAATGAATATTCACTAAATATTTTTATACAATGACATTAATTTTTAATTTACAGCAGAGCCGTATTGATAGAAAAAATAAAATAATTTCAGCTGTTTACTTAAATGTAAGATAATATAGCCTTGAAGCCTTCTAAATATTTAAATTTCTACAAAAAAATGGACAGTGTTCGTAATGATTAATAAAGAAAAATTAATGGCCTACTTAAAAAAAACCATTTTGAAGAAGTCTAATCAATTACCCTTTATCATAAGTTTAGTAGTATTAGTGTGGATGTTCAGTGGAATATTTTTTAGTGAAAAAAGTACTGATTTATCAGGTAAAAGTTCATTTAAACAAAAAATGACTGTAGAGGTCACGGATATAACATCAGAAGAAGCTAAAGATACAATTACCATACAGGGTGAAGTTGAGCCGTTTAGGAAAATAGAAATTAAATCTCATACAGCAGCCCATGTGTTAGAGACCCCTGAAAATGAAGGTGTTTTTGTATCGGATGGAGATCTTATATTCAGACTTGCCAATGTTGATCGTTCAGCACAATTTTTTATCGCTAAAGCAAAAATCTCTAAAAAGTTAGAAAAGATAATGCAGCTTGAGAGCCTGGCGCCAGATGATCAATCCAAACCAATTAAATCAATAGAGGCCCAGAAAGAATTATCTATCTTGAGATCAAATATTAAGAAGATAGCTATGGAGCGTGGAAATATATTAATAAAGGCGCCATTTAGCGGAATACTAGAAGAAAAGATTGTAGAGGTAGGCAGTTATGTCGAAAAAGGAGAGCCTTTAGCTGTTCTTTTGGACGAGTCAAGCCTAAAAGCTACAGGTTATGTCTCCCAACAAAACATTCAGAGAATTCAGCTTGGTCAAAAAGTAAACGTTTTTTTGCTGAATGGTAAGAAATCGGATGCAACCCTAACTTATATCGCAAAGTCTGGCGATTCAAAAACCCACAGCTACAGAGTTGAGGCTCAACTAAATAATCCTCAAGAAGGAATAAAATCTGGTGCAAGCGCTAAAATTGAAATAATCACAGGATCTGTAACCGCCCACTTTGTCTCCCCAGCAACTCTTTCACTAGATATGGAAGGTAATATTGGAATCAAATCTGTCACTAAAGAAAATATTGTTAACTTCCATAAAATTGAAATTCTACGCACAAAAAACAATGGGGTCTGGGTAACGGGATTACCCGATAAAATTAAAGTCATCACCCAAGGCAATGGTTTTGTTGAAGAAGGGGAATCTGTAAAACAGATTCCCTCATCCTGAGGCCTTTTGTCTAATGACAATTATCGATTTATCTTTTTCGCGAAGTAGAACGGTGCTCTTAACACTACTCTTTGTATTAATTTTTGGTGCTATTGCATATCAGGATATACCTAAAGAAGCCGAACCAGATATTGCTATTCCTTTTATTTATGTTTCTATGAGGCATGAAGGCATATCCCCTGAGGATGCTGAGAGGTTGCTTGTCAAGCCAATGGAGAAGGAATTACAGTCAATAGTTGGACTAAAAGAAATGCGCAGTAACTCTGGAGAGGGTTATGCTTCGGTTCAACTTGAGTTTAATGCAGGCTTTGATAGCAAAAAAGCAAAATCAGATGTTCGAGAAAAAGTAGATACAGCTAAGACAAGGCTTCCAGATGATACCGATGAGCCAAAAGTAATCGAAATAAATGTAGCCTTATTTCCAGTGTTAACCGTATCACTCTCGGGTGCAGTTCCTGAGAGGACTCTAGTTAAGATTGCTAGGTCAATGCAAGACCGAATTGAATCTTTACCTGGGGTGCTAGAAGCGAAAATAGGAGGTGATAGAGAGTCAATTCTTGAGATATTAGTTGATCCAGCGGTAATGGATACTTATGAGGTTAAATATGATGAGCTTTTTTCTTTTATACGGAACAACAATTTATTAGTTGCAGCGGGAGCTATAGATTCTGGAGCTGGTCGACTTGTACTTAAAGTACCAGGAGTGATCGAAAATCTAGATGATGCTTTGAATTTACCAGTCAAGGTTGTGGAGGATCGTGTTGTTACATTCGGTGATGTTGCTACTGTCAAAAAAAGCTATAAAGATCCTCAGGGTTTTGCACGTGTTGAAGGAGAGCTCGCTGTAACTCTTGAAATCAAAAAAAGAGTTGGAGCTAATATAATCGAAACCGTTAATAATGTTAAAAAGCTTATAGAGGATGAGCGCTACTTACTACCAGCCTCTCTAGAAATTACCTATATGCAAGATAAATCAAATAAAATTAGAAGAATGCTGAACGATCTCCAAAATAATATACTTTCAGCAATTATTCTTGTTTCTATTGTGATGATAGCGGCTTTGGGCTTCAAGTCAGCCCTGCTAGTTGGCTTAGCAATACCTAGTTCATTTCTTGCTGCAATACTTGTGTTGAATTCGCTAGGTTATACCCTAAACATTGTTGTTCTTTTTAGTTTAATTCTTGTTGTAGGCATGTTAGTTGATGGAGCTATTATCGTAATAGAGCTTGCTGATAGGCGAATGAGTGAAGGAATGGCTCCTTATGATGCATATTTATCAGCTGCTAAACGCATGGCATGGCCAATAACAACCTCGACAATAACAACGCTCGCTGTTTTTATGCCCCTACTTGTTTGGCCAGGTATGGTTGGAGAATTCATGAAATTCCTGCCAATTACAGTAATAATCGCTCTGTCAGCATCTTTATCTATGGCGTTAATTTTTTTACCTATATTGGGTAAAGTCCTTAATAAAAATACAACTCCTGCAATAAAAACAACTGAAGGCCCTATAACAGAAAAATACACTAGGCTCTTAAGAAAGCTTTTGATGATGCCCGGTAAAACACTTGGAATTTCTTTTTTGATCATGGTAAGTGTCTTTATTTTATATAGTTTTTTAAATAAGGGTCTTGAGTTTTTTCCTAATATAGAGCCTGAATTCGGATTAATACAAATTCAAGCGAGAGGTGATTTATCAATATATGAAAAAGATGAGATCGTAAAAAAAGTTGAGAGTCGGATAGAGGGAATGAGTGAGCTTCGGTCAATATATGCAAAATCATTCAATAGAGTAAGCCGAAGCAACAACAGTGCAGATCTAATTGGCTCAATTCAGTTAGAGTTTATTGATTGGGATAAAAGGCGCCCTGCCACAGAAATATTCAATGAAATGAAACGGCTAACTTCAGATATTCCAGGGATTAAAGTTGAATTTATAAAGTCGAAAGATGGACCAGCTTCAGGCAAACCTATTCAACTTGAGTTCAGTTCTTATGACTTTTCTTTGGTTCCTCCAGCTATAAAAAGAGTTCGAGAAATAATGATTAATCAAGGCGGCTACATAGGCATTGAGGATGATCTACCCTTACCTGGTATTGAGTGGAAAATAACTGTTGATAGAGCTCTGGCTGCTCGTTACGGAGCCGATATAGCTTTACTAGGACAATCAATAAAGCTAATTGCATCAGGTATAAAAGTAACTGATTATCGTCCAGACGATAATGATGATGAAGTTGACGTTATAGTTAGGTTTCCTATCGATAATCGTCATTTAGATCAATTGAACGAATTACGTATCTCAACTAATGTAGGAATGATACCAGTTAAAAACTTTATAACTATTGAGCCTGCCTCTAAAAGTGGCTTGATAGCAAGAGTGGACTCAAGAAGGACAAATACTTTAAAAGCAGATGTTGCTGAAGGAGTTTTGCCGGATACGCAACTAAAGGAGCTAATAAAATTACTTAAACCGATGGCTTCTGGCTCACAAGTATTCATAAAATTTAAAGGGGAAGATAAAGAAAAACGTCAGGCTATGCAATTCTTGCTAGGTGCTTTTCTAACTGCATTATTATTGATGACCCTAATCTTAGTGACACAATTTAATAGTATTTTTCAATCATTAATAGTTCTATCTGCAATAGTTTTTTCTACTACAGGTGTACTTTTGGGTCTTTTGATCACAGCCCAACCATTTGGGATAGTTATGGTTGGGCTCGGTATCATCGCGCTAGCGGGGATAGTTGTAAACAATAATATCGTGCTAATAGACACTTACAATCGAATGAAAAAAAATGGTCTTGACCCGTATGATGCAGCACTTGAAACTGGAAAGAGAAGGCTTCGACCAGTTTTTCTTACTGCTTTTACGACTATATTGGGGTTAATGCCAATGGTGCTAGCAATGAACATAGATCTCTTTAATCGAAATATAAGTTTTGGAGCTCCATCGACGCAATGGTGGACGCAGCTTGCTAGCGCAATTGCTGGAGGTTTAACATTTGCCACTCTATTAACACTTATGTTAACCCCATGCTTACTCATACTTGGTGAGGAAATTTGGGGAAAGTTATCTGTAGCTAAAGAGTATGCTTATAAAATTCTTTTATCCTTCAAGAAATATTATAAAAAATAAAGGCAAACTATATAAGAGTTGTTCAATAATGGTAAGAATTAATTAGTGAATTTTCAATCGCTTAAAATACATAGACAGCTACTAAAAGCTCTCAAAAAACTTTCGTTGATTGAAGCAACGGATGTCCAAAAAAAGATCATCCCACTAATATTAGAAGGTAAAGATATTATGGTATCAGCGCAAACAGGTAGCGGAAAAACTGCAACTTTTTTGCTACCCACATTACATTTTATGTTAGAAAAAGATGCTCCTAGATCTAGCACACGTTCTTTGATTCTTTTGCCGACTCGTGAGCTTGCGATCCAGACACAAGCCTCCTTAAAACAGCTAGCATCTTTTACATACATTAAATCTGGTCTAATTATTGGTGGTGAAGCATTTAAACATCAGGTCGCAACTTTAAGGAAAAATCCTGAAATAATTATAGCCACACCAGGAAGGCTAGTGGAGCATATTGAGAAAGGTACAACCGATTTTAATGATTTAGAAATACTGATATTAGACGAAGCAGATCGAATGCTCGATATGGGGTTTGCTGATGAAATGCATGCGATCTCCAAAAGCTGCAATAAAAATAGGCAAAACTTATTATTTTCTGCCACGTTGAATCACAGAGGTTTTAGGCAAATCAAAACAATGTTTAAAGACCCTAAATTGATAAAGATTGATTCAGCAAGGCAGTGCCCTCCACAAATTTCACAACAGATAATTTTATGTGACAATAAAAAACATAAAGAAGAATTAACAGCAGCTCTGATTAATGAAGAAAAAGTAAACAAAATATTTATTTTTTGTAAAACACGAATTCAATGCGAGCAACTGAGTAACTTTTTGAGGTATAAAAAATACCGCTCCGCTTTTATTCACGGAGAAATCCCTCAGAATGACCGCAAGGCTGTTATAGCCAAATTCCATAGTGGTAGCATAGAGATTTTGGTAGCTACTGACTTGGCGGCTCGTGGTTTAGATATCAATGATGTTGAGATAGTGCTAAATTTTAACGTTGCTTCATCAGGAGATGAATATATTCATCGTGTTGGAAGAACTGGTAGAGCTGGAAAAAAAGGTAAAGCAATCTCCTTAATTTCCGCTAATGACTGGAACCAAATGTCTAGTATTGAACGATATCTAAAAATTCGATTTGAAAAAAGGGTGCTTAAGGGGTTAAAGGCACAGTATTGTGGTCCAAAAAAGATTAAAAATTCAGGTAAAGCAGCTGGAACCAAAAAAGACAAAACTATAAAGAAAAAAAGGAAGTAATCATCTAACTTATATGTGAAAAAAAATCTTTATAGCTCTCTAGAATCATAAGCCCAGTGCAATAAAGCCTGTCTTTGTTTTTTTCTACAACTAAAATCATAAGGCTCGCAATACTTTTTTATAGCGCCTGCATGTCTACTAAAAGATCTCCAGCGTTTAATCTGCCTAAGATCCTCGTCTTCCATCCTTCTGCCTAAATAATATCGACAATACCATTGGAACCAACCTCGAGGATCCTTGGGGTGGATCCAACCCTTCTTATTCCATTCACTCAATGGCTGAGAAGCATCAACAGAGAAATAATTTAATTTTATATTTTTTTTAAAGGGGCTAAGTTTAGCGTTCAAAAACCAATCCTGAGGATATTCACTTTTGCAATCATTTAAGTACTTTCCTCCAAAAACACCTAATTGCAACATCTCTTTTGGAGTCAGTTGCGGTTGAAAGATTGCATTGAAATTATCACCAACGGGGGCAACCAAATTATATCTATAACCAGTCTGCATTTTATCGTTCACTAAAACTATCTTCATAGCCAACCATTCAACCAAATTTTTGGATTTTTAAGCTCTCTCCAATCTAAAGAGGTTATATGGTTTGATAGGATAGCTTCGATGAAGCAGGCTGATATTTCGCCATTCTCATTATGATCAACCTGTATGACCATAAAGTGCTTTTCTTTATTGGTTGGGCTAACAGACGTCCATTTACTATTAAGGAGTTTCTTAAAATTTACTTTATTTTTTAACATATACCAGGGATTACCCTAAAAAGTAGGCATATAATACGCCATGAGAATATTAATTAAGATACTCCCAGCACTTAATTTTTTTGATCAGCCATCCCTTAATATACCAAGTAGCTTGTCAACACTCTCTTTCGCGTCGCCAAATAACATGCGTGAGTTGTCTTTAAAGAACAGAGGATTCTCGACGCCAGCATAACCCGATGCCATTCCACGTTTGAGTATAACTACCTGTCCTGATTTCCATACCTCCAATACAGGCATTCCAGCAATGGGACTATCTGGATCATCCATAGCAGCTGGGTTCACTGTATCGTTTGCTCCTATGACAAGCACAACATCAGTATCTGGAAAATCATCATTCAATTCATCCATTTCTAGTACGATATCATAAGGAACCTTAGCTTCTGCCAATAGAACATTCATATGTCCTGGTAGCCGACCAGCTACAGGATGTATACCAAAACGAACGGATATCCCTTTATCTCGGAGTATTTTGGTGATTTCACCAACTGCATTTTGAGCTTGTGCAACTGCCATCCCATAACCAGGTACTATTATTACGGATTGGGCAGAAAGTAATTCTTCACAAACCTCTTCAGTAGAAGTTTCTAGGGCTACTAAATCGCCGTCAGCTGAACCTGCACTTGAACCTCCAGACGTTTGGCCAAAACCACCTAATATAACACTAACGAAAGACCTGTTCATTGCGCGACACATTATGTAGCTCAAGATTGCACCACTGCTGCCCACTAATGCCCCAGTTACTATAAGTAGATCGTTACCTAACATAAATCCGATAGATGCAGCCGCCCAACCGGAGTAACTGTTAAGCATAGAAACTACGACTGGCATATCGGCTCCGCCAATGGCTAAGATTAAATGGATACCTAAAACGGACGCTACGATCGTCATAATTATTAGGGGCATTAGGCTGTCTGTGCTTATAAACCATGAGCCTAAGGCAACAACTAATCCTAAGGCTAATAAATTCATCGCATGTCTACCTGGCAGAGTTAGAGCGGAACTAGATACAACGCCCTGGAGTTTGCCACAAGCGATTAGTGATCCTGTGAAGGTTATAGCTCCGATAAATATACCCAAGAAAATTTCTACCATCTTGATAGTATGTTCCGCCCCAGCTGTTTTGATTAATGGATCAAGATGTCCTGCAAAACCGACTAAAACAGCAGCTAAACCAACAAAACTATGTAATAAGGCAACCAATTGAGGCATTTGTGTCATTTCTACCTTATTAGCAAGAAACAAGCCTATAACAGCACCTATAACAAGCGCTAGGATAATAGTTGAAGTACTACCAATCCCCATATTTACCCCAGCGATAGTCGCTCCAACAGCAATTATGATTCCTGCTATACCAAAAAGATTACCCCTTCTGGCAGATTCCTGATGACTAAGTCCTCCCAGACTTAGTATGAATAATACACTAGCTAAAACGTAAGCAACGCTCACAAAACCTGTGCCCATATTTACATCTCCTATTTGCGAAACATATTAAGCATACGATGGGTTACTTTAAACCCACCTGCTATATTGATAGTTGCGATCAAAACTGCGATGAAGGACATAATGCCAACTGCGCCATCTTCAGCAGCAACTAAGTGCAATATAGCTCCAATTACAATTATTCCACTTATAGCGTTAGTAACGCTCATCAGTGGAGTGTGCAAAGATGCTGTAACATTCCACACAACTTGGTAACCAATAAAACACGACAATACAAAAACTGTAAAATGACTCAAAAAGCTTTCTGGTGCATATCCTCCAACACCAAACAGTACAGCTAGTGTCAGAGCCAATAAAGCTCCTTTTCCAAGCCACCGATCCAGAAAAGTGGGTTCTTTTACAAGAACTTCTTTTGTTTCTTCACTTGGTTTAGGACTTGGAGCCGCAGAAACTTCTACTTTGGGTGGAGGCCACGTAATTTTTTTATCTTTAACAACTGTAACCCCCCGTATCACGACGTCATCCATATCTACATTAGGGTTACCATTCTTTTCTGGTGTCAGGTCAGACAACAGATGCACCAAATTACTCGAATATAGATCACTAGAAACTTTCGCCATACGGCTTGGTAAATCTGTATGGCCTATGAGAGTAACCCCATGCTTTTCTACTACTTTTCCAGGTTCTGTTAACTCACAGTTACCGCCACGCTCTGAAGCTAAATCAACGACTACACTTCCTGATTTCATTGATTCAACCATTGCCGCCGTTATGAGCTTAGGGGCAGGCCTTCCGGGTATGAGTGCGGTTGTTATAATAATATCGACTTCTTTAGCCTGTTCGGCAAAAAGGGCCATCTCGGCAGCAATAAATTCATCGCTCATTTGTTTAGCGTAACCACCACCACCACCACTCTCTTCGTCTGAAAAATCTAATTCTAAAAATTGAGCACCCATACTCTCGACTTGTTCTTTTACCTCTAATCGAGTATCAAACGCTCGAACAATAGCACCCATACTATTAGCTGTGCCGACAGCTGCTAGTCCAGCAACACCAGCACCAATAACCATAATTTTGGCTGGAGGAACTTTACCGGCTGCAGTTACTTGTCCTGTAAAGAAACGTCCGAAACAATTGGCAGCCTCAATAACTGCTCGGTAACCTGATATATTCGCCATAGCGCTCAAGGCATCCATTTTTTGTGCTCGGCTAATGCGGGGTAAGCTATCAATAGCAAAAACTGTAGTGCCCTTCGATGCAAGATCATCAAGTAATTCCGAATTTTCGGCAGGCCAGATGTAACTTACTATGTAAGTATCTTTTTTCATCAGTTTTACTTCATGAGTGCCGGTATCTGGATTTATCATTGGTGCTCTAACTTTTAATATAAAGTCTGCTTGAGCCCATAGATCCTCTGTTTTTTCTGATATTGATGCTCCCGCATCAATGAAATCTTGGTCTTCATAGTGAGCTGGTTTGCCTGCTGATGACTCAACAATCACCTCATAGCCGAGCTTAATTAATTTCAGAACAGATGCAGGTGTCGCTGCTACCCTCTTTTCACCTGGAAAAATCTCTTTAGGTATACCTAATTTCATCATCAATACTTCTCCGTTAGCGACATTTTTCTAACTGGTCGCGCTGTAAATGCTAAAACCAAATTATATAAATTTACGATAAATCGATTTATTCATTATTATAACTTTTCAATAGCATCTCTGCCATAAAAAGAAAGTTAGTTCTCTGAGGGAATACCCAAGTTATTTACTGCATCGAGAAACTCTATGGCAGGTTCAAAACCGATTTTTGCCGCTTTAGTAAACCACATCGTACCCTTGTCTGGATCTTTTTTGACACCAAGTCCATTAAAATATAGTCCCCCTAGACCATACATTGCAGCTGCATAACCTTTATTTGCAGCTTTTTCGTACCACAAAATTGCTTTATTATAATTTTGCTCCACTAAAAGACCATTTTGATAAAAAGTCCCTAAGTCAAACATGGCTCTTGTATGGTCAAGATTTGCTGCCTTTTTATAATACTCTATAGCTGTTTTATCATCTTTACTCACACCCCATCCTTCCTTGAAAAGCAAAGCTATTCCATAAAATGCTCTTGGATCATTATTTTTATCTGCAAGAACAAGAAGCATTCTATAGCCCTCTTCTGGGTTCCCATTCCTAATAATGCTATAGGCCTCTTCAGTGGTTGCACTATATGATGATGGTGCAAATAAACTGAAGAAAATTAGATATACGAGATATAATATATTTTTCATTGGTATTGCCTAATTGTTACAAATAGAAATTTATCTTAGCTCTATAAAATCTATTTTAAAACTATGAACTCATAATCTGCTTACATGTATAATAAATTTTTTATATATTTTACTCTAAAAAAATCTCGGTGACTTTACTGTGGCCCACTTAAAAAATATTTCTAGAATATATGAGAACATCTGATGAGTTTTGCTGATTTTGGCCTATCTGAACAAATACTAAAAGCTTTAAAAGAAAAAGAATACACACGTGCAACACCAATCCAGATCAAAACAATTCCGTTGGTATCACAAGGTAAAGATATTATAGCCACCGCTCAGACCGGTACGGGTAAAACAGCTAGCTTTTTACTTCCAATACTTCAACTATTAATAGGGATGGGGAAAACAAAACCAAATCAGGCAAGATCACTGGTGCTAGCACCAACAAGAGAGCTTGCTATTCAGATTGGAGAACATGCACGTCAGTACAGTAAATTCACTTCGCTCAGGATAAATGTAGTTTATGGAGGCGTAAAAGTTAATCCACAAATGATGGATCTTCGAAAGGGTGCTGATGTTCTTATCGCCACGCCTGGGAGGCTTTTGGATTTAATCAGTAAAAATGCAGTCAAATTTACAGCATTAAAAGTACTAGTTCTAGATGAAGCGGATCGTATGCTAGATCTTGGTTTTTTAGACCAAATTCAAAAAATTTTATCGCTTCTACCAAATACCCGACAAAATTTAATGTTTTCGGCTACCTTTTCGAAAGAAATTTTAAGTCTTTCTAAAAAATTTCTAAATAACCCTATGGAAATATCAATTTCATCAAAAAATACTGCTGCCGATTTGGTAAAGCATTGGGTTTTCTCAGTAGATAAAAAACTTAAACCAGAGCTCTTATCAACTTTAATTTTAAATCAAAAATTAAATCAAGTTCTTGTCTTCACTAATACAAAAAAAAATACCGAGCTTCTTTCATCCTTTTTAAATAAAAAAGGTTTAAATTCTTCAACACTTCACGGTGACAAAAATCAAAGTATAAGAGCTAAGCACCTTTCTGAATTTAAAAAAAGAACCATAAGAATCCTCATTTCCACTGATATTGCAGCTCGCGGTATTGATGTTAGTGGGCTGCAATGCGTCATTAACTTTGAATTACCTAAAATTGCTGAAAACTATATCCATAGAATTGGCAGAACTGGTAGAGCAGGGGCATATGGAAAAGCTATATCACTTGTAAGTGCCGATGAATTTGAAAATTTACAAAAAATCGAAACTGTACTGAGGAAGAAAATACCTAGGGAAATTTTCGAAGGTTTTGAGCCTCAGCACAATCTTCCAAGCTCAAAGACGAAAAGCAAGTCAAAGAAACGTAGGAGAAAAACTCCTGAAACTCCAAAAGCAGGTATTGGATTAGCTGGAGGTTTAAATCTTCAAACTAGAGTACCCGGTAGTTCTCCTCCCTAGTAACATTTAGCTAAACAGGTGTATCTAATAAATCACTCAAATGTTGATCGACTTGTTTTATATACAGCGGATCCATGCCAAATAAACCAAGGTGGCCCCAATCAGTAGAAATAACTCTAAGCTCACTATTTGCTACCATTTTCTGGTTATCCTCGCAGTCTTTAGGAGGAAAAAACATGTCTGTATTGATGGGCATAACAAACAATTTTGCAGTTATTCTATTTAGGGCTTTTTTAAGATCTCCATCTGTATTTCTACTAACATCACCTCTTTGCCATTTCCATGCTAGAGTAAGAAGATTATTAGGATCCATTGGTGCAAAATAAGCTTGTGTAAATCCCTCACAAAACTCTTCTACGGATGAAAATCCCAAATCTCTCCAAAGTTCTTTTTTAAACATTTCGGTGCTATAACCCATAACAGACCATAAGTCAGCGTGGCGCCTTAATCCGTCAATTACTGCATTTGGATTTTTATACGCGCCGCACTCCCAGGCAGGATCTGACATGATTGCTTCATTTAGTGTTTGCGTAAACAAAAAATCATGGGTTGTGTTTTTAGCTGTTCCAGCAATAGGGGCGGCCCTTTTGACCATATCAGGATATTTTACAGCCCATTCCCAGGTTTGTTGTGCTCCCATTGATCCGCCGACAACAAGGGCTAAAGAACTTAAACCGAAATATTTTGTTACAAGTGCATGTTGAGCTCGCACATCATCTCCTATTCGAACTTTTGGGAATGATGCAGCAACAGAATTTTTAACATTGTCTGGTGATGAGGATAGACCATTACCAATCTGGTTAACAATAATGATAAAGTATTTATTTGGGTCAATAGCATGCTCATCTCCCACATAAACCTGTTCCATAATCTTACTAGTTCCTGAATACCATGTACTAACAAGAATAGCATTGTCTTTTTGCAGATTTAAACTACCGAAAGTAGAGTAAGCAAGTTGACAGTTTTTTATAACACCTCCTTCTTCTAGGTTAAAATCACCCAGATCAAAGAGAGAATATGGACCATGATTTTCCTGAGAATAATAATCGTTTTTTGTCATAGGATTTGGCTCGTCATATTAATGTAATTTAACTTTATCAGCATATCGCTATTCAATAAAATAGGTAACATATAATTAAAAATATAAGCTTTTAAAGTTTAATATAGATTAAATTTCTAACTAAGTTAAAAAACTTGAAGGCATAAAGAGGTAACTTATCAGATGCAGACTACGAGGTAGAGGTGCAATTATTTCTTTACAGAACGCCCAGCAAAGCGCTTACTAAAGCGATCTATTCTTCCGCCAGAATCTGCAACTTTCTGCTTGCCAGTATAAAAAGGGTGACATAGAGAGCATACATCGAGATGAATTGAATCAGGTTTTGTTGAGCCTACTGTTATCACATTACCGCAGCGACATGTAGCTGACATATTGCCATATTTTGGATGGATATCTGTTTTCATATTTTCATTGCCTCAATGTCTTGCATACCGCTATTTAACCATCATACTGTTAGCTATAGGATGACTCTGTTGAACTGAGCGAGCATATTACCAGAAAACTCCACTCATTCAAGGATTTAAAGAAAATACTCGACAATGAAAATGATGATCAATACTGATGACCAAACTATCTACCATGTTGCAGTACCGTCACCATTAAGGCGACTTTTTGACTATTTGGCACCCGAGCAATTACAAAATTCCTCCTGTAATAAAATACTTCAACCTGGTACTAGAGTTCTTGTACCGTTTGGAAAAAGAGTGCTTGTTGGAATTATTGTAGGAAATAGCAGGACGAGCTCTATTCCAATATCTCGCCTTAAGTTTATAAAATCAATTATCGACACTGAGCCTCTAATCCCCAAGCATCTATTTGATTTGTATATTTGGGCTGCCAAGTATTATCATAACCCAATTGGAGATTCTCTGTTTCAATCTATCCCAAACCTTCTGAGAAAAGGAAAAGAATTACCTTCTTTAGAAACACAATGTTGGATGCTAACAAAGGAGGGAATCGAGGTTCCGCTCACAGATTTATCTAGGTCACCCAAAAAAAGAGAATTTATCTCCTGGCTGAAGGAAAAAAAAGCTATAACTATAGATGAAGTAAAGCAAAAAAAAATTTCACCCTCAACTCTAAAAAAATTAACTGAAGAAAAACTTATACTCTTGAGCTCATTGCCAGAAAATTCCTATCATTTTAAGGATAAAATTTCCTTAGCGGAAAAACCACAAAATCTTTACCCTGAACAGCAAAAAGCCCTAAAAAGTATCAGTATGGAAGGTTTTAATACATATTTATTGTTTGGAGAGACAGGTAGCGGAAAAACTGAAGTCTATCTTCAGGCTATTGAAAAAATAGTCTTTTCCGGCAAGCAAGCATTGGTCCTCATTCCTGAAATAAGCTTAACTCCACAAACATTGAGCCGTTTTGAAAATCGCTTTGATACACCAATAGTGGTTCTTCATTCAAAACTAACAGACAAAGAGAGGGCTTTTGCATGGAATATGGCGCGTATGGGAAAAGCTTCTATTGTCATTGGTACTAGATCAGCAATATTTACTCCTTTGAAATTTCTAGGGCTGATAATTATCGATGAGGAACATGATAGCTCTTATAAACAACAAGAAGGATATCGATATTCAGCTAGAGATTTAGGTGTTATCCGTGCCCAGAAAGAGTCGATACCCATTATTCTGGGTTCCGCAACCCCGTCAATGGAATCTTTAAACAATTGTATAGAAAATCGCTACACAAAATTAATATTATCTTGCCGGCCAGAGAAATTCTCTCGCCCAAATTGGTTACCAGTAAATATCAGGAAATCTCAACTCATTAATGGCTTCTCACAAGAACTAATTGAATCTATCAAAAAAGTGTTATTTGAAGGTGATCAGGCTCTAATTTTTCTAAATCGACGAGGATATTCTCCAACACTCTCTTGTTATGATTGTGGTTGGATTTCTAATTGTCCAAACTGTGAAGTAAGGCTCACAGTTCACAAAAAACCTAGCCGATTACTATGTCATCATTGCGAATATACAATTAAAGTTCCGTCAATATGCCCTTCTTGTAATAGCTCTCAGCTTGAGTTTATTGGTCAAGGAACAGAGCGTATTGAAGATACTCTTAAAGTGTTATTTCCAAAAATACCAATTTTGCGGGTTGACCGGGATACAACTCGAAATAAGACAGCTATAAAAGATGTATTGTCTACTATTCACTCAGGTGAATCTTGTATACTTGTAGGCACTCAAATGTTAGCCAAAGGGCATCATTTTCCTAACGTTACATTAGTAGCAATCTTAGATGCTGATGGTGGACTCTTCAGCCCTGATTTCAGAGCTCCAGAGAAAATGGGGCAGCTGATAACACAGGTTGCTGGTCGATCTGGTAGAGGGGAGAAACAAGGTTCTGTAATAATACAAAGTAATTATTGTGATCATCCGTTTATTTCTTCGCTAATCTTCCAAGATTATCAAAATTTTATTGATGAAATATCCAAAGAACGGGAACTTTCAAGCCTCCCACCATTTAGCCATATGGCTCTTGTAAGAGCAGAGTCAAAAAGCAACGAGGATGCTTTAAATTTTTTGGAATATTGCAGGAAACAGGCTGAAAATATATTACCCCCAAATAAAATTATTACCTACCTAGGTCCTTTACCTGCCCTAATGGAAAAAAGAAATGGACGCTTTAGATATATATTTAGCATATATTGCAAAGATCGAAAACAAATCCAAAAACTTTTGGAGAAGCTATGTCAAAGAGTCGATACTGCACCCCTGGCTAAACGTATCAGGTGGTCTATTGATGTTGATCCGCAGGATATCAGCTAGAAAAAAATTTAGTATAAAAAGATCAATCAAAGCTAGCCTAAATCTTATCTTAACAATACAATATCTCTAGTTTGGGAGTCCTTAAAACATGACCAGAGATTATGCTAAAAAACCCACCAAAGTTAGAACAATAAAAACAATTCGAAAAAAAAATCCAACGAAGATAGAACGCCTGAGTTTTTTAGTGGTAGGAATTTTTTTTGGTGTATTAATTTCACCTCTATTGGAGCTACCATCGCTCCTAAGCGAAAACGAAATAGCAAACTCTATTGAGGTTATAGCACCAAATACTAGTGATGAAAAATTACCTGAATTTGAATTCTATACATTACTTGAAGAAGCTGAGGTAATTGTCCCAGAAAATTCTAATATAAAACTTGACATTATTGAGAAAAATAGCGCCATAAAAGATATATTTATGTTGCAAACAGGGTCTTTTAAGACTAGTTTAGAAGCGGACACTCTGAGAAAAAAACTGGAGCTTCTTGATTTAAATACATCAGTTGAGATGGTCACTACAAAAAAAAATGAAGTTTGGAATCGTGTAATGGTAGGGCCATTTTCTAGCTTAGCAAAAATAGCTGAGGCTCAAAAAGTCTTGAATGCAAACAAAATTGACTCTTTGTTACTGAAGAGGAAAAAATAGAAGTGAGATTTTAAACATATTAAATTAATATGTTCTGTAGTTATTTAATAGCACATAAGTAGCGCCTGTTCCTCCATGTTGAGTCTTGGCGCTATGAAAGGCTCTTACTGTATCAATTTCTTTTAACCAGCTATTCGTCCAACTTTTTAGTAGGGCAGGTTTTTCCCTCCCCTCCCCTCGTCCATGCACGATAAGAACGATACTAAAATCTTCATTTATGCACTCTTCTATAAAACTAAGTAACTCGATTTTTGCTTGAATAACATACATACCATGAAGGTCAATTGTTGACTGGATAGAAAGCTTTCCCTGACGTAATTTTTTAAAAATTCTGCTATCAAGATCTTTTTGTTTGAAGCATAATATTTCTCTAGGGTCTACTTGATCAAAAACATCTTTAGGCGTAATACTCTCAGATAGCTCCACAGTCTTTTTTTGTGCAGATTCACTTCGAGATCCTAAATCCAAGATTGTGGATTTTTTTTTTGACAGATTTACCCTATTGGCGTCCAAGCGCTTCACGTCAGACATTTGTTGCTGAAAAGATTCTGTATCATCTTCGTGCATGAAAAAATCTCATTAGTATTTAACTATCTGTATTAATAGCTTGATTCATTTCTCTTGAAGGCTCATCTTCTTCTGGACATCCAACTATCTTAGATGGGACTCCGGCAACGGTCGTATGTGGTGGAACTGCATCAAGGACAAGGCTTCCTGCCCCAACTTTTGCCCCAATTCCTATTTCTATATTACCAAGGATTTTTGCACCTGCTGCGATCATCACTCCAGTCCTAATTTTTGGATGCCTGTCGCCATCCCCTAAACCTGTTCCACCTAAAGTAACAGAGTGCAAAAGAGAAACATTGTCATCTATGACTGTTGTTTCTCCTATAACCAAACCAGTGGCATGATCTATCATGATTCCCCCACCAATTGTTGCAGCAGGATGGATATCTACAGAAAAAACCTCTGAAGCTCTATTTTGTATGTATAACGCTAGATTTTTTCTATTTTTTTTCCATAGAGAATGAGTCACGCGATACACTTGAAGTGCATGAAAACCTTTAAAGTAAAGCAAAGGCAGATGATATTTCTTACAGGCAGGATCTCTTTCGATATATGCAACAAGATCCATTCTAATTTGCCTTTTGATAATATCATCTGCACAGAGAGTTTCGCCTATTATCAATCTTAAAGCATCCATGGAAACAATATTACTTTTTAGTTGCTCTGCTAGAATCCAAGCCAGCGCACTCTCAAAAGACTCTTGTTTTAATACTGCATTTTGCAAAAACTGGTGAAGTAATTTTTCTTCTTTAACGCATCCGACACACTCTGAAATGATGGTAGCCCACAGTGAATCCTGAGTAATTAATTTTGATGTACTGTTATTATTTTTCATATTTGATTTTTAATTTTTTTATTTAAAATAAACTTGATAAATATTTCTTCAAGATTACTAGCCACAATACTACTAAATAACAATTTATTTGAGTCAATGATCTTTTCCACATAAGAAATATTTAATTCATTTTCAAGCTTTTCAGCTATAGGAGTATAACTTAAATGCCAAGGCTCTATAGCAACACCCCCATTATCGACAGAATATGGAGTATTAAAATTGAAATTTATTGAATTAATTCTCAGCCACTTTGATAGCTCATAAAAAGGTCCTCCTACATCATATTCTGCAGTAATAAGCTGAGGTTGATATTTCTCAGGAACGGCAGCTGCGTCCCAGACATCAATATCAGTACCCCAATGATGCCTTGAGCAACCTGGCAATGCAGACCAACGTAAAATTGCAAAGACTTTTTGTGCTTCTGATAGACTATGAAAATCCATAGATTGACCATGATAATCAAGCACTTCTCTTTTTCCTAAGGCTTTCTCATTCCAAATTAATAACTGGCGCTCATAAGAGCGAAAACCGCTTGCTATCCTGAGATCGAAACCTTGTTTTCCAGCGGCAGCTTTTAACAAATTGAAAGGCTCCATAATTTCTGTGTGTATTAAGCATTTATTGTCAAGACTTGCTAAATGTAATTGCGTTTTTCCGCTCACAATATCTGTTATTTTTTGCATTTATAAACCCAGGAATAATATTTTTGTTGAGACCAAAATTATAAAAAATGTCTTACACTAATTAGTAAAAGGCTACAGATTATATTTATCAGCTAAATTAATTTGCCCAGATTTCTCTGAAACAACTGGAAGCTTCCACCATACAGAGCTTACTTTAGTAACTAGATCATACCTAATAATCCCATCTTTATTTTTAATTGCTGACTCTAAAATCCTAAAAGCTGAAAAAATATTCACGTTAACCTTAAACTGAACCTGTGTTTTTCCAAGAGCAGAGATCGGTTTTAGGCCGTACACTACACCGCTTATTTGCTCAATATTTTCTAAATCTAAACGGTAAGAGAATCGAGATATATGCAGATCTTCATTCATCGGATTTTCAATTGTGAAATGAACTAAAATTACTTGGTCAAGGCCCTTGCGGTCTAGGGACTGGAGGTGAGTTAATTCAATATCTGGTGTTTGATATGCACTGCTTACCAGTGCACATGAAACTAAAAGTACACTTGATAGCAAAAGTAAGGCTGCTTTTATCTCTCTCATCAAGTCTTCTTAATCAGGTAGAAATCTATAACTACTCGTGGAGTATTAATATTCATATTACCTACATTACCAAATACATTAATAGTTTCCAGTAAAATAATCTTATATTTATTTATTATGTCATTATGTTTGAAGGGTAGTATTTATTACATATGTTTTTTTACTATTGAATTTAGGTAATTCAGTCCCCATTAAGAATGTATAGTTAAAAAAATGATTCACAAAAGGAGAGACCCTTGGAGCAATATCGCGGTACTACAATCCTTTCGGTTCGACGAAATGGCAAAGTAGTTATAGGTGGAGATGGTCAGGTGACCTTCGGGAATACAGTCATGAAAGGTAACGCAAAAAAAGTTAGGCGACTTTATAATGACGAAGTCATTGCTGGTTTTGCAGGTGGGACCGCTGATGCTTTCACACTTTTTGAGCGATTTGAAATTAAGCTCGAACAGCATGAAGGTAATTTAACTCGTGCAGCTGTAGAGCTCGCAAAAGACTGGAGATCCGATCGAATCTTAAGAAAATTAGAGGCTCTGCTTGCTGTTGCAAATAAAGATGCATCTCTAATAATTACGGGCAATGGTGATGTAATACAACCTGAAGATGATCTAATAGCTATTGGTTCTGGTGGTCCTTTCGCACAAGCAGGTGCAAGGGGATTAATCGACAATACAGATCTTGACGCGAAGTCCATTGTACAAAAAAGCCTTGAGATAGCCGCTGATATTTGTATTTATACAAATCATAACCGCACAATAGAAGTATTAGATTGCAGTGATAAATAACCTTAAAAAATTACACCTTAATGAGGCCTTATGATTATGTCCAATATGACACCTCGTGAAATTGTTCACGAATTAGATACCCATATAATAGGTCAACAGACAGCTAAGCGATCTGTTGCCATTGCTTTAAGGAATCGGTGGCGACGTATGAATCTTGATGGAGATTTGCGATCTGAAGTAACACCAAAAAATATACTCATGATTGGTCCAACAGGTGTAGGTAAAACTGAAATAGCTCGCAGATTAGCTAAATTAGCTAATGCTCCTTTCGTCAAAGTCGAAGCAACAAAGTTCACTGAAGTTGGTTATGTTGGAAAAGATGTAGAATCTATAATTCGAGATTTAGTAGAGGTCTCAATAAAAAAATTACGCAGCCAAGAAATACAAAAGGCTCAGCATAGAGCTGCCGATAATGCAGAAGAGAGGGTCTTAGATGCCCTATTGCCTCCCTTAAAAAATAATCCAACTGATGATCGACAAAAATCAACAAGTCGGCAGCTTATGCGAAAAAAACTCCGCGAGAATCTCCTGGATGACAAAGAAATTGAAGTCGATGTGAGTAAGATTTCCCCAGGCATTGAAATTATGTCTCCTCCTGGTATGGAAGAAATGACAAGTCAGCTACAAAATATGTTCTCATCTATAGAAAAAAATAAAACAAATAAACTCAGAATGACTGTAGCCCAAGCTATTGCAAGACTCACAGAAGAGGAAGCTTCTAAGCTTATCAATGAAGAGGAGCTCAAGGTACGAGCGTTAGAGTCTGCTGAAGAAAATGGGATTGTTTTTATCGATGAAATTGATAAAGTTGCAAAGAGTGGAGGGAATTCCGGTGCCGATATTTCAAGAGAGGGGGTTCAGCGTGACCTTTTGCCTTTAATAGAAGGTTGCACTGTTGCAACCAAATATGGAATGATAAAAACAGACCATATTTTGTTCATAGCTTCCGGCGCATTTCATTTATCAAAACCATCTGATTTAATTCCAGAAATGCAAGGTAGACTTCCGATAAGGGTTGAACTCAGCTCACTTTCAAGCGAAGACTTTGAAAAAATTCTTACGGAGCCTAGAGCTTCTCTCACAGAACAATATCATGAACTACTTGCAACGGAAGGACTAAATGTAGTTTTTCATGCCGATGGGGTGAAGCGTGTTGCTGAGATAGCTTACGAAATTAATGAGCGCACAGAAAATATTGGTGCACGTAGACTGCATACTATTATGGAAAAGCTTCTTGAGGAAATCTCTTTTAGTGCATCTGATCTTGCACAAAAGGGGAAAAATATTGATATAGATTTAGAGTATGTAAATAAACAGTTAGATCACATATCACAAGATGACGATCTATCTAGATTTATCTTGTGATTTAAAAAATTTATTAGGCATAAATAGTATGAAAAATAGGATATAAGTGACTCCAAAGCAAATCAAGCTAAACAAAAAAGAAGGGAATTTATGCTTATACTTTGAACTAATAGGTAATTTTCTTCTGTCTGGCGAATATCTGCGTATCCACTCACCGAGTGCAGAAGTCAAAGGCCATGGTAAGGGACAAGGTGTTCTTCAATATGGAAAAGAATTTGTCAAAATTTCTTCTGTTGAATCTGTTGGAAACTATGCCTTAAGATTAACATTTAGTGATAATCATAGTAGCGGTATATACACATGGGAATATCTCTATGATCTTGCTATTAACTATAATAAATATTGGGGCGACTATCTGGAAGCATTGAGTAAATCTGGTAAACATCGTGACCCAAACATTCAGACTATTGAGTTTATTTAAAAAACTTGAGGTCATCTAAATATAAATTTAGATGGATAATTAAAATTCAGTAAAAATGGAGGGTTTATGGCCGGTATTCGATGGATTTTAGGGTCTTTGATATTATTTCTAAACTGGGTTTTTTCTCCAAAATCTATAGTAAGGAATTCTGTTTTGCAAAAAGAAATAGATCAAAAATTCTCAGGTTTAACATTATTTCACTATCCTGCTTGTCCTTTTTGTGTAAAAGTCCGCAGAGTGATGAAAAAATATAATCTATCTTTAAAGCTTGTAGACCCAAGAAACTGTGAAACTGGGATGCAAGATTTGATGAAGGGTGGAGGTAAGCTTAAAGTGCCTTGTCTAAGAATACAAAACAACAACGAAGGTGCAATCTGGATGTATGAGTCATCAAGCATTATAAGCTTTCTTAAATCCCAAATACCCGAAGCCCAAGAGATCAATGATGCAAAATAAAGTAACCAGTGGCTCTTGTCTATGCGGCAAAGTGTCTTACGAATTTTCAGGAAATTTAGGCATTTTTCAATATTGCCACTGTAGCAGATGCAGGAAGTTTACGGGTAGCGCTTTCGCTTCAAATATATTAGTTGCTTTAGATGATTTCAAGTGGATCACTGGTAATGAGTTAGTTGGAAGATTTGAACCAGAAGAAACTAAGCACTTTGCAACATCTTTTTGCAAAAATTGCGGCTCTTCACTCCCATGGAAAGCTAAAACAAATAAAGCTATTGTCGTTCCTGCAGGCACAACCGATACAAATCCCCCAATAAACCCCTCACAAAATATTTTCTGGGACTCAAAGGCATCATGGTTCAAAGATTCAAGCGACTTGATAAAACACGACAAATTACCAGTAAAATAAATACTAATCATTAAAATTATAGGTTGTTTTTTATTCGCCTGAAGCTTCTTTTTCTTCTTCACCAGCAAAGGTTATTTCATTTACTAATTTTTTAGTCACATCTTTCAGGAGTCCACCAACAACCTTTTCATACTTAACTGGATCAATACGCAGGTCATAAGATCGAAGATTTTCGTTCTTTTCTGATAATGTTGAAATCCAGTCCATAGCCTTTCCTCCAAAATCAATAGCTTGGGACTTAAGATTTGTATCACTAGGACTTGTTTTTTGTTTTAATTGTTTTGTCGGAGATGTGCTAGCAGCTCTCTTGAGGATTCCAACTTTTGAGGAACTTTTAACAGATTTTCCTAATTTAACATTCACAACAGGGCTTGGACAATATCCCTCACATTTCGATGCCTGCAATCCAAAAAACTGCATCCGAGATCCTTTGACAACAGATATCTTTTGTTCGACATCTATACTGTAAGGAGATTGAGATCTAGGATCAATTTTTTTGTCAATATGAGACACATATAAAGTTATATTCATAACCGAAGCATTCATCTCATCCATAATTTTGCTGATTTGCTTACCTCTACTCTCATCTAAACTAGATGATCTCATCCCTGTTGGCGATACAGATTTTGCTGCTGGACCAAAAACTGTCTCTTTAAGCTCTATCAATCCTGGATTTGTGAAGCTAGCATAAGTTGGAGAGCTAATTAAAGACTCAATCGGAAGTATCTCGATACCTTGTTTTTTGATCTGTAATATAAAGTCTTCATAAGCTTCATCTGTAATCTTTTGCATCAATTTATCTGATAACTTCAATATCTTTGATTTTATTATCTCTTTTTCTGCTCCAACCTTGGTGTGTACAGGGTTGTTTTTGTTGTAGAAAATAACCTCAAAATAAGGAACTACAGCTCGATTTTCTAACTTAATGGTATTTTTATCCCCAGACGTTTCTATGCTTTTTGGAGGAGGAAGAGGCATAGATGTCTTTTCTTTTATGAATGAAGTCAAATATTCTGAATCTTTTAAAGCTGAACATGAGGACATCAAAAGGACAAGTAGAGATATTGCAATTAAGTGCATTTTTTATGTGCCTTTAAATTTTTTAAGGTGATTAATTAAATTTTATTATAGTAACATACCAATTTACTTATCATTATAAGATATTAAGCGCATAAAATTAATGGTTGTAAAGAAAATTGAAATCGAATTTAGTGGAAATAAATAATAATGGCTAAATCGTCAATCAAAACCACAGGGACACTCGATCACAGCAGGTGTATAATAAATTTTTCTGACAAAATATATTTTTATAATGAAAGATAATAAAACAACACATTTTGGTTTTAAAAAAGTTCCTGTTGGAGAAAAGGCATCTAAAGTTGCTGATGTATTTCACTCTGTAGCCGGGAAATATGACCTGATGAACGACTTGATGTCTGGTGGCGTTCACAGATTATGGAAGCGCTATGCTATCAGCTTATCAGGGGTTAGAGCTGGCCAGTCAGTTTTAGATGTTGCCGGTGGTACGGGTGATCTGGCTGCTCAATTTTCAAAAATAGTAGGTAGTAATGGTAAAGTTGTCTTAGTTGATATCAATGAGTCTATGTTAAAAATTGGGCGAGATAAATTAATCGATATGGGCTGCTCAAACCAAGTTTTTTATGCACTAGGTGATGCTCAAAATTTGCCGTTCCCAGATGATACATTTGATTGTTTAACCATTGCTTTTGGTCTAAGGAATGTGACTGATAAAGATATGGCCCTTAAGTCCATGTATCGTGTCCTCAAGCCAGGCGGCAGATTATTAATATTAGAGTTCTCCAAACCGTCTAATTCACTCCTAAAAAAAGCATATGATTTCTATTCATTTAACTTACTCCCAAAAATTGGAAAATATGTAGCAAACGATTCTGAGAGCTATCAATATTTAGCAGAATCAATACGTATGCATCCAGATCAGTCCACACTGGAAGATATGATGATACGAGCTAATTTCTCGAGCACAGAATACTATGATATGACTGGTGGGATTGTTTGCCTTCACAGGGGTTTTAAAGCTTGATTCTAAATTTTATGGTAAAAATATTTTCTAGGCTCACCAAGGATTCTGAAATAAAAGCGCTTGAGTCGTTAGTAAATAAAGCTATGGACTATGATCCCTCTACTCAATCTGGCTTTAGAGATTTGCATGGGAGAGTCATCAAAATAAAATGTATGGCCCCTAAACTATCGTTGTATATTTTATTCAAAAAGGAGTCAGTTCAATTAAAAAAACAATATGAAGATTTCGTAGATCTAAAACTTACTGGGACTGCTCTGTCTTTTGGGGCTTTTTCTATTAATGTAGATGAACAAGTATCATTTTTCGATTCCGGTATAGATGTTTCTGGTGATCAAGAAGTGTTAAGCCAGCTTCAAAAACTACTCAAGAATTTAGATATCGATTGGGAGGCTGCACTCTCTGACATAATTGGAGATATTCCTGCATATGCAATTGGGAGATCAGTCAGGTCATCTCTTCAATGGAAGAGAAATATACTTAAACGAACCACTGAAGTGGCTGTTGAATTCGGACAGGAAGAAATCCAAATAATACCTAGCCCTGTGGAAGCTATTGATTTTGCTGATTCCGTCAAAAAAATTCAAAATGAAGTTGAGCGTCTTAATCTTAAGGTTAATAAGCTTACAACTAAACTTAATAATTCAGTCCCAAGCAAAACTATCATCCTGGGTGAAGAAGGGGTGAATTAAAGAATAATGAAAATTAATCGCTTAACTACAATTATTGGTGTATGTATTCGCTACCGTCTCGATACTTTTATCAAGAAAGGCAAGCTCCCTTATAGATTAAGAATATTACTGTTGTTCACAAAAATATTTCCTAAGGCTAAAAAAACTAGAGGGGAAAGACTAAGATGTGCTCTTGAGAGTCTCGGGCCTATATTCGTAAAATTTGGGCAACTCCTTTCCACAAGACCAGACTTAATTCCCCCAGATATCTGTAGTGAACTAAGTAGACTTCAGGATGATGTTCCTCCCTTTGATAACGAAGTTTTCATGAGTATCGTAGAAGAAGCCCTTGGTAAAAAAATTAGTGATCTTTTCTTAAGTTTTGACCGCCAGCCACTCGCCTCAGCATCAGTTGCACAAGTCCACTCTGCTGTATTACCAAATGGTGAAAAGGTGGTAGTAAAAGTTATTCGGCCGGGTATTGAGCGCATCATAGAACAAGATATTGAACTAATGCTTTCTATAGCTAAATGGTTAGAAAATAATACTTTAGATGGACGAAGAATGAAGCTTACAGAAATAGTAAGTGACTATAAAATAACAATTTTTGATGAATTAAATTTACAAAGAGAAGCGGCTAATGCTTCTATGCTCAGACGCAACTTCCAAGACTCCACTATGCTTTATGTCCCCAGTATTTATTGGGAGTATACTAATCAAAAGGTTATGGTCATGGAGCAAATTTATGCTGCACCTGTAACCGATATAGCTACATTAAGAAAACATGATGTTGATTTTAAGATTTTGGCTGAAAGAGGTGTGGAAATCTTTTTTATGCAAGTTTTTGAGCATAATTTTTTTCATGCTGATATGCATCCGGGAAATATTTTTGTTGATTATAGCAAACCGAAAGAGCCTAAGTATTTAGCGATAGACTGTGCAATTATAGGGACTCTTTCAGATGCTGATCAGTATTATCTAGCAAGAAACTTACTAGCTATTTTTCGACGCGATTATAAGCAGGTTGCAGAATTACATATTTTATCTGGCTGGGTTCCCAAGGAAACCAATGTAGGTGACTTTACCGCTGCTATCAGATCGGTGTGTGAGCCTATTTTTGGCCTCCCGTTAAAGGAAATTTCATTCGGTTATCTTTTGGTTAACCTATTTCAAACTGCTCGACGGTTTGATATGGAAGTTCAGCCGTCTCTGGTGTTGCTTCAGAAGACACTACTTAATATTGAAGGCTTAGGTCGCCAGTTATATCCTGATCTAGATTTATGGGAAACAGCTCACCCTTTCCTTGAGCGTTGGCTTAAGAATAGATTTAAACCAAAAGCCTTTATAGAGAAATTAAAACGATATGGTCCTGAGTGGTTAGAGCAATTACCGCAGATACCGCAGATGATTTTTCAAAACCTAGAGAATATTCAAAAAAATAATAAAAAGTCTGAGGAACTCGTTCCAATAAAATCTGAACCAAAAAAGTTTGTTTTTTATCGCTGGATTGGGTTCACTTTTATTGGAGGCGGTCTCAGTTTGGGCTTTTCAGATTGGGTAGAGATGACAAATAATATACCCCAAAATAGTCTACTACTTGTCGGAGTTGGATTATTAATACTACTTTTTAAGTAGTGCTCCTTTCAATAATTATATACTCCTAGAATATTTAGAAGGAAATGAATATTGCTGTTATAGGAACAGATGTCATAATGTTAACTATGAATAAATTTCTTAATGATATTATGTGGACTGAGGATGGCTTATTTCCGGTTATAGTTCAGGACGATACCTCAAGTAGAGTGCTCATGTTTGCTTGGATGAATAGAGAAGCATTAGAGCTCACAGTGAAAGAACAACGTGCAGTTTTCTGGTCTCGATCTAGAAAAAAATTATGGCGCAAAGGAGAAGAGTCGGGGCATATACAATATATAAAAGAAATTCGCCTAGACTGTGATGGTGATGTATTAATTATAAAAGTTGAGCAAGTAGGTGGGATATCTTGTCATACAGGCAGAACGTCATGCTTCTATAAAGTTTTAAAAAATGATGAATGGATAAGCATCGACCCTGTTATTAAGGACCCAAAAGAGATTTATAAATGAATATAGATGTATTGAGCAAACTGACTGAGATCATTGAAGATCGAAAAAAATCTGACCCTGCAGACTCTTATGTAGCATCGCTAAATCACCAAGGATTAAATAAGATTTTAGAGAAACTTGGTGAAGAAAGCGTTGAAACTCTTTTGGCTGCTCGTGATGCAGAGCAAAGTGGAAATACGGAAAAACTCGTCTATGAAACAGCAGACCTTTGGTTCCACTCATTAGTTATGCTCTCTTATTTAGGTGAAGACGCGTCTTCTGTGCTCAAAGAATTGGAACGAAGATTTGCTCTATCTGGTCTTGAAGAAAAAAGACAACGTAAAAAGAAATAGAAATTTAGCTAGGATGATTTAAATAAAAAAAGAGAAGCTACTATGATACCTGGATGGCAAGAATTACTGATTATCTTAGTCATTATTGCAATAATTTTTGGAACAAAAAAATTACGTAATATAGGCTCTGATTTAGGAGGCGCTGTAAAGGGTTTTAAAGACTCAGTGTCTAATGATGTGTCAAGCAAAGATAGCGCCCCTGCAAATAATAAAGATCAAGATTCTAAAAAAGAAACTGTAGAATAGTTCGTTATGCACAGGGTGAAAATGGGGTTAACTTATGTTTGATATTGGCTTCATGGAGATACTCTTAATTGCGGTGGTATCTCTAGTCGTTATGGGGCCCAAAAGGCTTCCGCATGCTGTTCGTCAGGTAAGTCTCTGGGTCGGGAGGATTAAGCAAGTTTTTTCCACAGCCCGCCAGCAACTTGAAGATGAGGTAGGCATGGATGATATTAAGCGGCAACTTCATAATGAAAAAATCATGCAAGATCTCAATACATCAAAGACTGAAAAAAAAGATTTTAAAAAAAATACTCCTGAAAATACCTCAAAATGAACGATAAAAAACCCTCAATAAAACCGATGGTTGCACATCTTTTAGAGATGAGAAACCGATTGCTGCAATGTATACTCGTTGTGCTGTTTATTTTTTTAGGATTATTCGCTTATAGTAACGAATTGTATTTGTATTTATCCGATCCTTTAGTTACGAATCTTCCAGTAAATTCTTCGATGATTGCCACCGATGTCACCTCACCGTTCTTGACTCCATTCAAGCTAACGCTAGTGTTATCAATATTTGCAGCAATGCCTTTTATTCTTTATCAAGTTTGGGCTTTTATTGCTCCTGGTCTATATAAGCGAGAAAAAATGATAGTAGTTCCATTGTTTCTTTCCAGTGTATTTTTATTTTATGCTGGGATGGCTTTTGCCTACTATCTTGTTTTCCCCTTAGTGTTCACATTCTTCACGAGCGTAAGCCCAGATGGTGTCCTTGTGATGACGGATATCCGCAGTTATTTAGATTTTGTCCTTAAACTTTTTTTTGCTTTTGGATTAAGTTTTGAAATTCCTGTAGCGATTGTTATTTTATCTTGGATGGGCTTGGTGGACCCCAGTCGTCTTGGAAAAAAACGCCCCTATATATTCGTATTATGTTTTAGCCTCGGTATGCTATTAACACCACCAGATGTTATTTCACAAATTCTTTTAGCGATACCAATGTGGTTGTTATTTGAACTTGGTTTAGTGTTGAGTAAGGCTATTTCAAGAAAACCAGAGACGTAAAATAAAAGCTCTAAATTAACCACGCAAAATGCCCCACAATTGATCGAACCCTTGCTGTAGAAATAATAAATCTTTGGTGAACTCACTCTGATAATCAAGGCCATATAATCTGACCAAATCTATATCTGGATGACCAAAAGCAGAGTATTCCCAATCTATAAGAAATATTTGATTATCTTTTTCTATTAAGTTCCCAGGCACAATATCTTGATGATTAATTACTGGAGACCACACTTTACTATCAAGAGTAACTGCTACAGCCATCAATTCATCATAAAACTTATTTTTTTTGGGGTTACTAGTGGCTACTAATTGCTTTATATAGTTTTGACAATATTTAGAATATTTTTGTCTTTCCAGAAAAAAAGGAACTTTGACATTTTTTATCTTATCTATAACCGAGGAGACTTTCTCTTTATTTAGAGGAATAGCAAAATCTTTGTTTGTCCATTGATATCCTTCAATGAAATCAGTAACTAATACATTATTATCAGCAAAATATATTTTAGGTGAAATATTTAAGCTTTCGATTAGCGCGAGAATCTTGATCTCTCTTTGGCGATCAAAGCCTAAATTTTCGTTATTTTGGTTATTCACTCTAATAACAATCTTATTTAAGCCGGATACAGCCAGAAAAGATCGATTAGTAGACCCTCCCAGCAACTCACGTTCAACCTCGGGCTTTTCTGATAATGAAATATTCCAGTTTTTCCAGCCAGCTATTGCTTGTTCTAATAAGTACACTTGCTTACTCAGGATCTATTATATGTATGAAAGATAGCGCTTGCGCCACTCATAATAACCCATTATGGATAAAATCATGTATAAAACAAAAAGTATGGCTGTCTGGTAGAGATCTTGACTTAAATATAAATATATCGAAACTGCATCTATAGCAATCCAATACAACCAATTTTCAAGTATTTTCCTTGCCACCATTATTGTTGTTACTATTGATGATAATGCAGCGAAAGAATCTAGATATGGTAATTTTGAGTCAGTATATGACTCTAAAAAATAACCTATAATTAACGATAAACTAATCACTGAAATAACTATAAATATATGATGAGATAAGCTAAGACATTTAATAGGTAGGCCCGACTTTTTATCGCCACCTTTGCGCCATTGATATAAACCATAAATAGACATAAGAGCATAGTAGACATTTAGTAATGAGGCCATATAAAGGCTAGAATTGATGAAAATCCAAATATAAATAGCTGCACTTAAAAAAACAAAATACCAACACAAGCTATTCTCTTTTATAGCTAAAAATAGGTAAATAATCGCTAGGATAACTGCTAACGTTTCAATACCAATCCAGTTAAAATTTATAAAATTTTCCAAAATCAATTAATCCAAAGATAGAGTGTTTTGATAATCTAGCACTCATGTCATATTTATTATTTTAGGTTTCGGAAGAGCAACTGAGTTGAGAGCCTGCCAGGTGAATAAGCACTAAAGGCAGGCATTCCCAGATTTATGATGTGAGGTGACTGATCAAAAATTCTTTCTAATTCCGAGAGTTACAACTGGTTCTAGGCCATCAGTTCCAAATTTATAAGGCGCTATAGCTTCAAGAGTACTATTAATAGTTCTTTTGTCATCGGACTCATAGTCACCAATATCAAGGAAACTAACCCCAAGATTTATTGATAAATCAGAAGTGATCTCATAGAGCGATCCTATATCTAGTTTATATGCAAAATCCGTTTCAGTATTGTCGTGAATTGTTGCAGCTGCTGCGCTCTCACTAGCCTGATGAAATTTATTGCGCGACACACCAAGACCAAATCCTATATATGGCTTAAAATTATCTAGATTCCAGTTGTAATAAGTATTTAGAAAAATAGCCTTAGAGGTTAACTCTCCCCTAAAAGGATCGCTTGTTGCTGGATTAAATATTCCATTATTACTAGCAAAATCGGTTCGCCAAGTTGTATCTCCATAACCAAGTGACATTAGTTCTAGTTCAAAACTAAGATTTTCAGAAAACACGTAGCCTAATTTCAAGCCAAATGTAGTATCCTCATCTTCTGAAACATCTCCGATTTTCCCAGTGGGACCTGCTGCGACATATCCTGATGCGCCGGCAAAGTTATTGGATTCCTCTGCATCATCAAGACCTGTACCTATATATCCCTCAACGTAAAATTTACTTGCATCAAAAAAATTCTTAGTATCGTCAGTCTTACTAACCACATTAGAGGAGACATTTGCAGAGGAAACATTGTCATAAGAACTAGACTCAGGTGCCCCACCAGCGAAAGTCATGCTTGCAAATAATAAAGAAATAGTTGGTAGAAATAATAATTTTTGGGTAGTCATATTAAGGTCTCTGTAATAAATAATTATGTTTGGATGAACGACAAAAGTATTGTTATATAAAAAATATAACAAAAGTACTTAAAGAAAAAGAATATACACTAAATGTAACCTATTATGTATTTTATTTATCTTAATAATAAATATATATCTATTATCAATAATGATAACTAGAGACTATATTTAGCTGTGGCCCCAATCACTCTTGGTTCACCATATTGATAATATGGCTCCAGTACATAATTTTTTCGCGGATCATTACCAAAAGCTCCAAACCCTCTCACAATGACATCACGATCATTAAGATTTCGACCCCATAGAGAAAAACTCCATTTACCAAACCGATAATTTAAATGAGAATTCAACAGCTCATAACGATTAGATTTTGCATTATGACGAGGAGAAAGGCTAAATTCCTCTTTTCCTTCAAGCTCTATCCCCATAGTAATGTTATTTGTAAGATATATATCTGTACCAAGTACAAACTGATAAGAAGGCGCATGGGCTTGCTTATGTCCACTTAGATCTTTCGGTGATGGATTGGCTGCATATATGTCAACGTCAACATGTGAATAACTCTTATAATCTTTAAATGTTGCCCTAAGTAGCCCCAAGCTACCATAAAGATCTACGTCATTAAGAGCAATCCATCTAAACTCCATTTCAGCGCCGTAATTTGCTCCCTTTTTGGCATTTTCAATATAATCAGTGAATGTGCATGCACCCCGACCCGAGCAGTCTACTAAGGACTGTTTAACCTGCATTTTACGACGGTCCTGATAAAAGACAGCTAACTGGCTATTGAGTGTTCCATCAAGCCAGTCTGCTTTTATACCAGTTTCATAGTTCCATAAGTATTCGGTATCGAAGCTTCTATTTTTTGGATCCAATGAAGAACTACTATTGACCCCACCCGCCTTATAGCCACGTGAAACGTGGCTATAAATCATAATATCATCGGTCATTAGATATTCTAGTCCAATCTTCCCGCCCCATAAGCGCTCTCCAGTATCGTAATTAACCGACGAGCCTCCCGAATAATCTCCTTGTCTATACTCTAATCTTAGTCCTGAGGTTAACCTTAATTTATCATTGAGCTGCGTACCCAGTTGTCCATAAATAGCGAAGTTTTTAGTGTCGAAATCACTTGCAAAATCTGTATCAAATGTCCACTCTCGCAATAGCGATTCTTCCTGATCTTTAAAGTAAATCCCGGTTACCCAATCGGTTGATCCACTAAAAATTAAGCTCTCAGCTTTTGACAATAAGCGGAAATCAATTGTCGTTGTCCTTTTATCTCGAATATAGTTATCAAACGATTCATATGCAGCATAACCGCAAGAGTAATCTGAACAGATGGAATTATAGCTCCAGTCCTCGTCAAAACCATATTCCAGATCACTGCTTGAATGACTAAAAAGAGAAATCACATCAAATTCTTTATTTTCTGTCCATGTACTCTCGAGAGAAAACGCAATAGTTTCTTGACGATCGTGACCAGGTTGATCGGATAAAGTATCGCGTGTATTGTCTAGCGAAAATGTATCATAGCCATTATCTGCATCAAAATATAATCCGGAGAAACTGAAATTAAGGTATTCGTTAGCTTGAAGATTCAACTTAAGTCTTAAAGTTTGTTCATCAATACCATTGGTATCATCTCGACCAAGAAAATCATTATCTGTATAGCCGTCTCTTTTTGACCGCTGCATAGAAAAACGGTAGCCTAAATCACTAGTTATGGGGCCACTTAATGTGGTAGAAACAGTCCGTTTCTCATATTCACCAATTGAGGAGTCTATACTACCTTGAAATTTTTTTGATGGATCGTTAGATCGCATATCAATTAATCCAGCCATAGCATTTGCACCATAACTTGTGCCCTGAGGACCTTTAAAAACCTCAATTTGTTTCATATCTATAGTAGTTGCAGCAGCACCTAAACCGCTAAAATCAATTCCATCTATATAAAGTCCCACTGAGGGGTTTATTGGTTCGACAAATTGGCTTCGTTCACCAATACCACGAATTTGAAAGAATTTGCCTCTTGATGAGCCACTTGAAAAATTAACATTGGGAGCTAGATTAAGGAGCTGCTCTATGTGCTCTGCATCACGCCTTTCAAAATCCTTAGTATCGATGACAGTAACGCTATTAGCACTATCCATTATATTGATATCACGAAATTCCGCTTTAATGATAATTTCAGAGAGTACAGATGACTCTTCTCTGTCTTGAGTATTCTTAGAATATTTTTTAGTATCGGCTTCAGATTTTATGGGTTCTAAGATATCTGTGGTGCCTTGAGCATGTGCATTTAAATGAAGTATAGCGAAGAATATCGCCATCAAAATTGCTGGTATATTTATATTACTAATTTGCATATTTTAAGCCTCGTTAACAAAAGTTAAGAGACCCGGAAAGGTAAAAGATTGAACGTTGAAAAAACGCGCCCTATCCCTACGCCGGTACTATCCGGATCAGGTTCAAAGGGTCCATCCGAAGATGTCTCAGGTCATAGCCTCCCCTTAGGAATGTCGCTTATAAAGCAACCTTAATTATTTTACATTGTCTTTTTCTTATAGCAACAATTAATGATATTTTATTAACAAGCAATAGATTTTAATTCAACCGAGGGTGGCAATAAGCACATCTCAACAGTATAATTCATGAACTTCCATTGAAGATTTTTTTAGGACGAACTACATAAATTTATATCAAAACTACCAACTAAGAGAAAAAAAATGAGCTACAACAAAATTCCAGCAGGCAATGATCTTCCAACTGATATCAACGTAGTTATTGAGATACCAGCAAATCATGATCCTATTAAATACGAGGTTGATAAAGACTCTGACGCCATTTTTGTAGATCGATTTGTAGCCACTCCAATGTTTTACCCTGCTAATTATGGTTATATCCCTGAAACATTATCTGAAGATGGAGATCCACTAGATGTTCTAGTTGTGACACCCTACCCCGTAATGCCAGGCGCAGTAATAAGAAGTCGGCCTATTGGTGTATTGAATATGTCAGACGAATCAGGTGTAGATGCAAAATTGCTCGCTGTGCCTCATACAAAACTTTCCAAATTATACGATCATGTAAACGAAATATCCGACTTACCTGAACTCCTAATCAAACAAATTCAACACTATTTTGAAAACTATAAGGCTCTTGAGCCAGGAAAATGGGTTAAAGTTGATGCATGGGACGATGCTGCTGCAGCACGCAAAGAAATCTTGGCGTCACGCAAAAGGTTTTTAAATTAATAATTTAGATTGTTTTAGTAATCTTGTGGCTGTGCATAGCGAGTTTTAACTAAATTTTGTGTTCTTTTCATTCTAATTTTGCATTATGGTGAACATGTTGAACATCATCTAGCTCATTAAGCATCGTCATAAATTTCTCAAACAAAAGAATGTCGTCTCCAGCAATATGAATATACTCGTGTGGCAAGTACTGTATTTCATCAATCTCAAAATTCAGATCACCACAGCTATTTAATATTGTTTGTTTTGCCTTAAAGTAATCAGTATTTGAAACGAAAATTGATATCCTACCGTCTTCGTTCTCGATATCAATGATATCTATATCTGAGGCTATTAGGGCATCAAAAGGTATTTCTTCATTATCAAAGTCAAATACAAATATAGCTAAATGGTCAAAGTGATGAATGACGCTTCCTTGTGTGCCTATTTTGCAGTCTGTTTTTGTGAATGCGAGGCGGACATCTCCGAAAGTTCTATAAGGATTATCCGTCAAGCATTCAACGATAGTCATCATTCCGCCAGGGCCATATCCTTCATATCGAGCTGCTGAAAAATCTTCCCCTGACCCACCTTTCGCTTTTTCAATAGCTCTATCAATTACATGGGCGGGAACTTGATCTTTTTTTGCCCTATCAATCAAATTACGCAACAATAAATTTCCACTAGGATCTGGGCCTCCTGATTTAGCTATTACGTAAATTTCTCGTCCATAGCGACTGTATACCTTAGCCTTCATATCGGAAGTCTTAGCCATCGATTCTTTGCGATTCTGATAAGCTCTACCCATATCATTAATACCTTTTTTAAATTATGAATCCCTAAATAAAGAGACTATTTATTCAACCGATCATTAATTAGATCATCAACTACAGATGGATCAGCTAATGTTGAGGTGTCACCCAAGCTATCAAGTTCATTAGCTGCAATTTTTCTTAGGATGCGTCGCATAATTTTACCTGAGCGAGTCTTTGGTAATCCTGTCACTAACTGAACATAATCTGGTTTTGCAAAAGAACCTATTTCTTTTTTACATATGTCATTCAAACCAGAAAAAAGTGCATCAGTTAATTTTGCATTTGACATAAGTGTAACGTACACATAAATACCCTGCCCTTTTATATCGTGAGGACAACCTACAACTGCTGCCTCAGCAACATCAGCATGAAGAACTAAAGCACTCTCTATTTCAGCAGTGCCTATTCGATGCCCTGAAATATTTAAAACATCATCAACTCTACCAGTGATCCAATAATGTCCATCTTTATCTCTTCGAGCTCCATCTCCAGTGAAATAATAACCTGGGAATGCACTAAAATAGGTATCTCTAAATCTGCTCATATCACCATATACGCCCCTAATTTGAGATGGCCATGAAGATCTTATAACTAAGTTTCCCTCCCCGGGGCCATCTATTAATTTTCCAGCATTATTTATTAGTGCGGGCTCAATACCAAAAAATGGAGCAGTCGCGCAGCCGGGCTTCATGTCATGTACGCCTGGAAGAGGAGTTAACATATGTGCTCCTGTTTCAGTTTGCCACCAGGTATCAACTATAGGGCAACTTGAATTACCAATGACATGATAATACCACTCCCAAGCTTCTGGATTGATTGGCTCTCCAACTGTTCCGAGTAATCTTAGGGATTTTCGGCTTGTCCTTTTTACATAGTCGTTGCCTGCGGCCAACAGTGAACGTATAGCCGTTGGTGCTGTATAAAAAATAGAAACCTTATGTTTATCGATAATTTGCCAGAAACGAGATGCATCAGGATAAGTTGGAACTCCCTCAAACATCAGAGTTGTAGCTCCATTACAAAGGGGCCCATAAACGATATAGCTATGACCAGTAACCCAACCAACATCTGCGGTACACCAATAAATATCATTGTCTTTATAATCAAAAACATATTTATGAGTCATAGCAGCTTGTAGTAAATATCCTGCAGTTGTGTGTAAGACGCCCTTTGGCTTTCCTGTCGAACCAGATGTATAAAGAATAAAAAGTGGATCCTCAGCATCCATAGTTTCGGGTAGACAATATGTTGTTTCTTTTTTTATAGCCTCGTGATACCAAATATCTCTCTTATCGACCCAATCAACTTTACCTTTTGTATGAGATATAACAAAACATGTATGCACTAGAGGGCATTGAGACATGGCTATATCTGCGTTAGCTTTTAAAGGTATTCTTTTGCCCCCCCTAACACCCTCATCAGCAGTAATAACAACATGACAATCGGAATCTATTATGCGATCTTTTAGCGCTTCCGGAGAGAAGCCCCCAAATACAACTGAATGAATAGCGCCAATTCGTGCACAAGCGAGCATTGCATATAATGCCTCAGGAATCATAGGCATATAAATACACACTCTATCTCCCTTCTTGACTCTACGGGACCTAAGAGCATTAGATAACTTATTTACATGGTCGCTAAGTTTGCGGTAAGAAATTATTTCACTATCTTCGGGATTATCACCTTCCCAAATAATAGCTGCTTGGTTTGCTTTAGTTGGTAAATGACGGTCTATGCAATTGACCGATGCATTTAGTTTGCCCTCAGAAAACCATGAAGCCTGACCTGTAGAAAAATCATAAGAACTCACTTGATTCCAAGATTTTTGCCAATTTAAAAATTCTTTCGCCTGCTCAGACCAGAAGATATCACTATTCTCAATAGATTCGAGATACATACTATTATAAGTTTTAAGCTCTATATTAGCCTGTTTTTTAAAATCTTTATGTACAGGGTATATTTTCATATCAGACATAATTCAAACCTCCCCTCTAAATTTTTTGGTTCTTTAATACAAACGATAAATTCTGTGATTACGCAAAAAATTTAACTGCATTATTGACACTAATCCCTGAAATTATCGAACTGAAATGGCTGACCTAAATCTTCACCGCGTACTAAAACGATAACCTTTTGTAAGTCATTACGATTTTTACCGGTAACTCTTAATTTATCACCTTGTATTACAGTCTGAACCTTCAGTTTTGTATTTTTTATTAGATAAATAATTTTTTTTGCTACTGTTTGATCAATTCCTTTTATAAAACGCACCCTTAAAAAAAAAGATTTTCCACTATGAAGTGGTTTTTCTTCCGGATCAATAGCATCAGGGCTAATTTTTCTTCTAACTAAGTTGCACCTAAAAATATCTAATAATTGTTGGCACTGAAAATCTGCTTCTGCAGAAAGTACGACCTCATCTTTATTAAGTTCAGCACTAGCATCTACACCTCTAAAATCAAAGCGAGTTGCTATTTCTCGTACGGTATTTTCTGTAGCATTACGAATTTCTTCTAATTTAACTTCTGAGACAATATCGAATGAGGGCATAAAGAAATCCTATTGGAGATGTTTGTATAAATTTATTAACAACAGACTTAAAATCTTCTTAATTGTTTGTTAGATCCATCTTTGAGTTGATATTATATCTTTTGAATAGGTATCACGTTGGAAGTGCGCTCTACAGTATTATCTTTGTTTAGATAGACCAATCGAGGCTCAAGTTTTGCCACTTCGTCTGAAGTATATTGTGCGTATGCTGCAATTATTATTTTATCTCCTACTTGGCACTTTCTGGCTGCTGCGCCATTCATTGATATAATTCCTGAACCAGCTTCTGCCTTTATGATATATGTAGTTAATCTCTCACCATTATTTATATTATAAATATCAATTTGCTCAAACTCGCTCAATCCCGCAAGATCAAGTAAATTTGAATCTATAGCACACGAACCATCATACAATAACTCGGCCTGAGTCACTGTGCACATATGCAGCTTAGCTTTTAACAAAGTACTTAACATAACCTATTCCTCTAGTTATTCAGGGAAATATTGTCAATTAATCTTGCAGAGCTACTATACATAGCTCCAAGAACAGTAATATCGATATCATCGACTGCAGCCATTTCTAGGGTTTTGCTATTACAAACGGAAATATAGTCAGTTCTGAAGCCCGCCTTATTTATTTGCTTAGACGCCTCTTTTTGTAAAAAATTAAAATCTTTATTACCGGATCTTATCATTTGAACTACCCAATTGAGGCTCTTATATAATTGAGATGCCTTACATTTTTCAGCAACCGTAAGGAATGAATTTCTAGAACTCATAGCTAATCCGTCTGCTTCACGATGAATATTTGCTTCAATAATATTAACTGGAAAGCAAAGATCTTCAACCATCCGACGTAATATTGCCATCTGTTGGAAGTCTTTCCTACCCAAGATCAATTCGTTAGGTTGAATAATATTTAAAAGTTTAGAGACTACAGTGGTTACACCCTCAAAATGTCCTGGTCTACTTGCACCACAAAGAAAGTCTGTCATTAAGGGGCAGATTACCCTAGTTTGAGAATCTAAACCATTTGGATACATCTGATTTTCATCAGGATGAAAAAGGACTTCACATGAAATTGACTTCAGTTTTTCGCAGTCCTTTTCGAGAGTTCTTGGATATTTATCCCAATCCTGATTCAATCCGAATTGAAGGCCATTCACAAATATTGAACAAACAACTACATCATTAGTTTTTCGAGCCAGCTTAACTAACTCAATATGTCCATCGTGAAGATTGCCCATAGTTGGGACAAACCCAATTTTTTTACCTTGAAGCCTATACTCATCAAGTGCCGGAACGATACCTCTAATGGTTTTAAAAATGTGCATGTATCGACACCAATATATTTTATTAATCTGCAGAGTAGTCCTGAGCAAAATTCTCGAATCGAGTATATGAGTCCAGAAATGTCAACTTACAGTCACCAATTGGGCCATTTCTTTGTTTACCAATAATTATTTCTGCAACACCTTTATGCTCAAGATTATCTTTATCATAGACCTCTTCTCGATATATAAATGCAACAACATCTGCATCCTGCTCGATTGCACCCGATTCACGCAGATCTGAATTGAGAGGTCTCTTATTTGTTCGCTCTTCACACTTTCGGCTAAGTTGTGATAACGCCAAAACTGGACAATCAAATTCTCGGGCTATAGCTTTGAGTTCCCTAGAAATCTGGGTAATTTCGTTAGTGCGGTTCTCAGCAGGCACACTTCCATTCATCAGCTGAAGATAATCAACCATGATCATACCAATATCTCCATGCTCACGAACAAGCTGACGGACTCTATTTCTTAACTCAATTGGCGATATACCGGGAGTATCATCGATATATAGGGGTCTATTTTTTAGACGATTGGAGGCTTTTGATAGTCTTGACCACTCACTTTCGTCCAGCTTACCAGAACGCATATTATGGGAATCAATTTTTCCTATAGAAGCCATCATTCTTATCATTAATTGATTGGCAGGCATCTCCATACTAAATACAAGGACAGGTTTATCTTGGTTAAGAATAGCATTTTCAACCATATTCATTGCAAAAGAAGTTTTACCCATCGAAGGTCTCCCAGCAATGATAACTAAATCAGATTTTTGCCATCCAGAAGTCATTCTATCAAGATCAAGAAATCCTGTACTTAGCCCAGTGATGTTTGATTTACTCGCAGCTAAAAGCTCCATACGAGTGATAGCCTCTTTGATTACTGCATCAATATGCTTAAAACCACTCTGTTTCGGTCTGCTTTCTATGATATCGGCAAGTTTTTTCTCTGCATCAGCGAGAAGCTCATTGCTGTCCCAACCAACTGGATTATGGCCTTTTCTTACTATATCAGTAGCTGCAAGTATTAGTTTTCTTATTATTGAACGCTCCAGAACTATCTGTGCGTAAGCTTTAACATTAGAGGAGCTAGGTGTATTGTTTGAAAGCTCAACTAAATATGGCGTGCCACCAACATTCTCTAGCTTATTTGTATTTTCGAGTGTCTCAGATAAGGTAATTACATCTAAGGGTTTTTGTGCTGCTGACAGGGTCCGCATTGTATTAAATATTAATCTATGGTCTTCAGAAAAAAAATCAGACTCCACAACTAATTCTGCAACAGTATCGAAAGAGCTATTACTCAGCATCAAGCCACCAATAACAGCTTGCTCAGCTTCAACGGAATGTGGTAGCTGGTTCTCTTCGATGGCTGGATTTTTAACCATGATCGTGTTACCTATAAAATATCGCCTAAAAAAAAGGCACTATGGCGTAAGTAAGATTGCCATACAGTGCCCTATTATTACTGATATTATCTTGGTAGTGAACAGTTGCTTCTATTCGGCAACTATTAATAGCTTTACTACCTGAGTGACATCAGCGTGTACCTGAATAGAAATATCAAATTCACCCACTTCGCGTATAGAGCCATCTGGTAATTTTATCTCACTTTTTTCTACTTGAACGCCCGCGTTGATTATTGCATCAGCAATATCTTTCGTACCAACCGAACCAAAAAGCTTTCCTTCGTCGCTTGCGTTCACAGCAATAGTGATGGAAGCAATTGCCTCGATACTTGATGCCCTTGAATTTGCTTCCTCGAGACTAGCCAATGCGGCCGCTTCTAATTCAGAGCGACGATCCTCAAAATCAACTAGATTTTTAGAAGTAGCAAATACTGCCTTCCCATTTGGGATTAAGTAGTTACGGCCAAAGCCAGCCTTAACGCTTACTTTATCTCCAATATTTCCTAAATTTCCAACTTTTTCAAGAAGAATGACGTCCATCTCGAATATCCCCTGTTATTAAAACCTATTTATCTCACCAAATTGATAATTTTATTTAATATGACTAATCAATTTTGGACGTATATTAAAAATGCTATCAAGAAAACCTATCCCGACCAGCATGATACTTAATGGGCTCAAAAATAAAAGAGCCAAATAAAATCCAACTAACCAAAAACCACTCAACTGATAAAGGGTAACACTGTAGTGCAATAATGCTATTCCGCCTAACATTAACGGTAAACTAAGTAAACTCGACCAGCTTGTATAGCCCTCTAAAAAAAATTCGCAAAAAAACATCCCTATTAAAATAGTAACAGAAAAAAGACTACTAAATCTCAATTGATGAAATTCCAGCTTAAATCCACCAGGATTGAAAAGCATCGCTTGCCACCAACGACCTAATATTACAGAAACAATTGAGGTCAAAGCAATAACATAACCAGCAACACCGAGCAAAAAAGCTCTACCTATTAAAAGATTGTCATTAAAATTTTGGCTATCTTTAAAAAATTCTTTAATTATATTTTCTAGTGCCACAAGACTATGATTAAAGAAAACAGATACAAACATAGTAGATATAGCACTAAATACTACAATAAAAACTAAAACTTCCTGCCATGAAGACCTCAACCTCATAATGCTCGAGCCAATCAAAACACAAAAAACTGTGAAGATGGATAGCATAGTGACAACAGTATTTGCATCAGTGGCATAAATTAATATTATAGTCAGCGGTGTTATTGCGTATAGCGAAAGCACTAATCCATCTGATAGCCCCTTAGTTAAAGTAATTAAAGCGACTGCCGCGGGAGAGATAAAAGGTATTATATTACCAAAAAAAGCAACCATCCCTGCCTGTATGCGGCCACTAGAAATCAACTGAGCCAAAGCACGCATCAAAGAATTCTTATTCGTGACTATCTGTATATGGCAGTAGAGCCAAATAACGAGCGCGCTTGATGGCGTTAGATAATTGTCTTTGATACTTAGCTTTAGTTCCCGTGATACGGCTAGGGGTAATTTTTCCAGTTTCTGAAATATACTGCTTAAGCATCTCAAGATCTTTATAATCAATTACATCTGCACCTTCAGCACTAAAGCGACAAAATTTACGACGACGGTTAAATCGAGCCATTATTTACTCTCCTTTTCCGGTGATATATCGGCAACTTCAACTGCTGATTCATCAGGTGTTGGTTTAATCTTTTCATCATTTTCTTGAAATTTATTTTCTTCAGATTCAGCACTTATAACTGCAGAAGATTCTGCAACATCGGAATTTGTATCTTTATCTTGAATTTCTACAGGAGCAGATTTTTCAGTATACGGAGCTGAACGCTCTCTGCGTTCCGATCTTTCGGATTTGTCAGCTTTAGCTATGTAAGACTCTTCTGTGACGGCTTCTTTGCATCCGAACACTACGCTTCTCAATACGGCATCGTTATAGCGAAAAGTTGTTTTTAATTCCTGTAATATATCTTGACCACACTCAACGTTCATAAGCACATAATGAGCTTTGTGAATCTTATTAATTGGATATGCCAGGTGTCTTCTGCCCCAATCCTCTAAGCGGTGAACTTTGCCGCCACCTTCTGTGATGGTTGCCGAGTAACGTTCGATCATTCCAGATACTTGATCGCTCTGATCCGGGTGAACCATGAATACTATTTCGTAATGACGCATTTTACCTCCTTACGGGTAAATAAGTGCTCGCTTTTGCGATGCAACAAGGAGTTATAAATTTTAAATATAAAACTAATGTAAATATTTAGAGGAACAGCATTTTAAGGGCAGATTCGCACTATATCAAGTATAAACAGAAGGTATGCATATAATTTCGTTTAAATACGCAATTTTAAGTAAGAAATTAGTCATAGAAATTATAAGACTAAGCGTCACTCTCCTTTCTAGCTATTGATGCTGCTGTCCAAAAGCCTGCAATATTGCTTTGCCATCTTGGTAAAATCGAAGTTATTATGACTTGTTCCAAAGCTACCCAGATATAAAATAATAAAACTCCCCTCAGAAAGAGAGAGTTGCTATAAATTACTGCTATAAAATAAGCAGGTGCAATTAAAATAGCTGTTATCTTAGCTGCACATGTATGGTATGTAGGGAACCGACCAAATCTTGATTGGCACACCAGTAAGGGGACAATCCAGCAACTAAAGGCAATTAACAAGAATACAACTTCACTATTGAAAATAGCTGGCCATATCAATAGTAATCCAAATAACATTAAAGAGTAGGTAATCAAATCTGCCCAGCTGTCTAGCTTTGCACCGAATTCGGTTACTTGCTTCAAATACCTAGCAACATAACCGTCAAAACAATCTGTCAATAGTGAGGCTGATAACACCCACAAAAATAAATGATCATTTTTCTGGATAGCCAAAAAAATTAGCACTGGTGATAATGCTACTCTGAAAGAACTAATTACATTAGGAAAATTTAGAACAAAATTATCAGTTGCTATCTGATTTTTTTCTATAACTCTTAGTTTTAAAGTTTTTTTTGAGGTCATGAATTTATCTACCTTTTACCTCGTTGCCTCAGTGCCTCAAACAAACAAACCCCTGCAGCGACTGAAACATTTAGGCTGCTTACAAGCCCTATCATAGGAATTTTAATAAGAGTATCGCAATTTTCTCTTGTTAGTCTTCGTAAGCCTTTTTCTTCGGCCCCCAAAACTAAAGCGAGTGGTCCGCTTAAATCGGTATCATATAATAAATCCTCAGCTTCACCTGCTGTACCAATCACCCAAATACCTTTATCCTGAAGCTGTTTTATTGTTCTAGATAAATTTGTTACCACAATGAGAGGAATAAGCTCTGTAGCACCACTGGATACTTTTTGCACTACTGGAGTTATTCCAACAGCATTATCTTTAGGAATAATAACTGCTTGAACACCAGCAGCTTCAGCCGAACGCATACAGGCGCCTAGATTATGAGGATCAGTCAAACTATCCAAAATTAATAGAAACGGAATTTTTTTTTCGTTAGCTATTAACTTAAATAGGTAGTTTTCGTCTTGTATACCGATACTTTCGGATAAAGCTGCTACCCCCTGATGAGAGCCACCAGTTAACATATCTAGATCTGAGCGAAGAACCCAAACGAGAGGTATATCTTGAAGTTTAGCTAAGTTAATGATTTTCTTAAACCTTTGATCATCGCGTCCTTTTTGGACTCTCAGTTCTTTAATTTTTGAGCCAGAAGTCTTCAGTACAGAGTAAACGGTATGTAATCCAAACAGCCAATCGGAATCATTTTTATTTTCTATCATTTTTGATCTGCCTTAAGATCTAGCTCAGACTATTTTTAGTTTTAATTTTATTTTCAATTTTTTTTCTTTTATTTTTAACCTTTCTATTAAAAGAAGATATAGATTTTTTTGTATCAGTACCCTTGTTTTTTTCTATCAACTCAAAATCAATTTTTCTTTCATTTAACTCAACTCTTATCACTTTCACCTTTAGATTATCTCCAAGACGAAAAATTTTACCAGTTTTCTCGCCTACTAGACGATGGTGATCTTCTTCATATTGATAGTAATCCTTTGGTAGTGAAGTTATATGGATTAATCCTTCAATATACATATCATCAAGCTGAACAAATAAACCAAATCCGGTGACAGTGCTGACAGTACCGTCAAATTGCTCTCCAACTCGTGATGATAGGAACTCGCACTTAAGCCAGTTTATTACATCTCTAGTAGCCTCATCTGCTCTTCTTTCTGTTAAAGAACAGTGCTCACCAAAAGAGCTAAGTTGGTTTTTATCATATGGATATATTTCCTCTTGACTTAATGCTCGTGAACCGTTCTCTCTAAAAGCTTCAGTATTTTTTGATTTTTTTCTTATTAGATACCTGATTGCTCGATGTACTAAAAGATCAGGGTAACGTCGAATAGGTGACGTAAAATGAGTATATTCTGGATAATTTAGGCCGAAGTGTCGATGACTCTCAGGCGAATAGACTGCTCTATTCATAGATCGCAATATGACTGATTGTATGATGTTACCATCTGGACGTTTTTGAATATCGTTGAGAATACGCTGGAAGTCTTTTGGGTCAGCTCCGCCATTAGTAAAATCTATGCCTAACTCATCAAGAAATTCTCTGAGACTTTCTATTTTTTCATCCTTAGGCCCCTGATGAACACGATATAGTGCAGATATTTTGTTTTTTTTCAGAAATTTGGCTGCACAAACATTTGCGCAGAGCATGCATTCTTCTATTAATCTATGTGCTGAATTTCTTTGAACTGGCAATATTTCCTTAATTTTCTTTTCTTTATCGAAAATTATCTGCGACTCTTGTGATTCGAATTCAATTGCACCTCTCAACTTTCTTGAATTAAGCAAGTCATAGTAAAGATCTGTCAAAGCATCTATATTTTTTATTATTGAATTGAATTGCTTACGAATACTGCTTGTTAAAAGCTTTCTTTGGGAGATAATTTCAGTAACCTGGGTATATGTTAATCTCGCATGTGAATTAATTAGCCCCTCAAAGAAGCTATATTGTATAACTGCTCCGTTTTTATCTAGCATCATTTCACAGACTAAAGTTAATCGATCTAAGTTAGGCTTGAGTGAACATAACCCGTTCGAAATCTCTTCTGGAAGCATGGGGACTACATATTGTGGGAAGTATACAGAGTTACCTCTTTTATTAGCTTCTTGGTCAAGTGCAGTCGCAACTGATACATAATGAGAGACATCTGCAATTGCGACATATAGTTTCCTTAAACCTTCAGATTCAGGTTCACAGTAAACAGCATCATCAAAATCACGTGCATCTTCCCCATCGATAGTAACAAATGGGAGATGACGTAAATCTATTCTAAACTTTTTATCTTTATCAGAAACACTATCCCCAATGGAGTCAATGTTATTTAAAACTTCGTCTGGCCACTTGACTGGAATACCATAATTATTGATAGCAATATCAATTTCCATCCCTGGAGCCATATGGCTACCAAGAATCTGGGTAACACAGCCAGTAGGCAAGTGTTTTTTACTTGGCTGTTGATTAATTTTAACTATTACAATTTGACCTGGTTCCGCATTATTTTCTTGTCCGACGGGTATAATTATATCTTGTGAAATTTTTGGATTATCAGGTCTTACAAACTTAGTATTACTCTCTACAAAGAAGCGACCTACTAGACTACTTGTTCTATGTTTAACAACTTCGACAATAGTAGCTTCTTGGCGGCCACGGTGGTCTTTTCCAGATATCCTAACAAGCACTTCATCGCCATCTAAAACCTTTTTCATTTGTCTACTTGATAGATATAGGTCGGTTTCTCCAACAACTGGAGATACAAAACCAAATCCATCTGGATGGCCAATAACTCTTCCTTTAATTAGATTCATTTTTTCCAAAGCGCCGTATGCATAGCTACGGTTTTTTATGAGCTGACCATCTCTTTCCATAGCTATCAGTCTTCGTCTAATGGCTTCATAAGCGCGCTCGTCACTAATACTTAGTTCTTCACATAGCTCGTCATGCGTTAAGGGGCCACGGCTTTGAGCCAGAAAGTCCAAAATATACTCTCGACTAGGTATAGGGTTGTCGTATTTGGCAGCCTCTCTTTGAGAAAAAAAATCTTTGTTAATATGTTTTTTCATTATTACTTCATTCAATAATAGAAAATTAAAATATTTTTTAAATTACTTCAAGATTCAAAGTACCATGAAAACATATTGTCCTCAGATTAACCAACGACTTAAGTAAAAATAAATACAGGGTACGCCTCAAGGAAAATCAGTTGGTATAAATAAAACAGCTAAGTTGTTAAAGACTATATACCTCCAGTCAATCTCATTTTTCCTTTTCTATTAAAATTATCTTGATTATCGTTTAGATCAGCTAATTTTTTACTTACTTGTATAGAGAACTTAAAAGGGCCTTTAAATATAGATTTCTCATACTGATATAACCCAGTTTGCGCATCAGATCTTCTGATGATTTCCATAAAAAGCATATCCAGCTCCGACTCGGGAATAGATTCCAAGCTAAGATTTTCGAGCATCTGACATCTCAATTCAAATCCTTGAGCTGCCCTTTTTGCCGCTTTGAAAATTTTTGTCGCACTATCGTGTTGATTAAGACCGAGTGCAAAATAAAAAAACTTTGCTTTAGAAACAGCACGTAATTTTGTGGGAATGGCTCTTTGGTAGTGAAGACTCCCTTTTTTTGAAGATATATATTTTGGTAATTTAACCATAAATATTTTAATCCTTATTTTTATGGAATTTATTATGGAAAATATAACAAGAATTTTAGAAATACACCAATCAATTATAATTTAGACTCAGTTACATAGTATAATGGGTTGAATGGTATATTTTTAATTGTCTAAATTTTACTGAAAATGTACAAATCAAAATTGATTTTTAAACTCTTCATAAATATAATTCTGTCTGCTTATAATTATGTTGTTAATATTTTACAAAGACTTTTAACGATATCTTCTCAGACGTATTGTTAATCAGGTAAATATAGAGGTTATACAATGACAAAAAAAAATGTGAACCAGCAAACACGCAGAGCTAAAATCAAAGATCAGCCATTTACAAATCTTTTATGGGATAAGGGAACGCCAGCCGGTAGAGAAGATCAAGAAAAAATGAGAGCCCGTATAAGAAAAATTAATAGAGTAGCAGCCAAGAAAATTTTTATTCCTTTCTCAACAAATATGGAGCAACGAAAAGCAGCTATCGAGCTGCGTAAGAATGGAAGGAGGATTGTTTCAGGTTTACCAGGTCAAGTTCCTGACTATGAAGACTTGGAGTGTCAACTGCACTTAGTTGAGGTTGGCGGTAAATATATTGTAGAGCCAATTCCCTCAGAATAATTATTATTAATCGCTGTTTTGGTCAATCTTTTCCGCATATGGCTCTCCTGCAAGCTCAATTGTAATTTCTTTTTTGCAAGTTAGGATAACAATTTTTTTATTATCCATTTGCTCTAATGAAACCAAATCATCCATCAACTCATCATCACCAGCCTCGGCTTGATTGGCCTCAGAATAGAAATTAATTTCTGGAAATACAATACGTAATGCCGGCTTCTCATCTGAAGGATCGTCTAAACATTCTATGAATAACAACCTAACATCTATGTCATAAACTATGTTGAAGATATATGGTGAACTGTGCCCAAGTAGTTTCGATATCAGTGTCATAATATTCCCTAGATTTGTTGGTTTATGGGTATCACATAATGCTAAAAAATTAGGTTTAACAATTTAAACGCATCTTTTTATCTATTGTCACCTAAAAAACATTGGCAAAAAAGCCTTGAAAGCTCAAAAATAACTAAATATCAACAAATAATTGCTATATGCATGTCTAAATTACTTTTATACCTCCTTAAATTTTTTTGATTACTCATAAGCAATTTTTGTTATATTCTTATTAAAGTAATGCGCTTCTTTATTTTAAACAATTAACGATGAATAATAATTAAACTCAGATAGTGGATTTTTAATGAAACAACAAACTCGCCTTGTATACTCAACAGAAAAAGGTCGGATAAAAGTGCAGGGATCAAAAGATATAGAACAATATGGCGATGGTGTTGCTCGAATTAATTACGAATCCAAAGGAAGGAAAGGTAACGGCGTTACAACGATTTCTGGACTATACACCGAAGATATTAATCTCAAGACTTTGACAAAAAATTTAAAGAAAAATTGTGGGAGTGGTGGCTCTATCAAAAATAATATAGTTGAAATACAAGGCGATCATAGAGTGAAAGTACGAGAATACCTAAAACAAAAGGGGTATCCAGTACTATAATAATTTTTATTTATCTTATCCCCTTCAGTAAACAGAGCGAGCGAGTTTGGAATTACTAAAATTTAATAATACTTTCGCCAAATTAGGTGAAAAATTTTTTACTAAAGTATCGCCAAAAGGGCTCTCGGATCCATGTTTAGTAGATATCAACATGGCTGCGCTTAATATGCTTGGTATATCGAGTGAGAAGATAGATACTAAAGCTGAAATACCCCTATGGTTAATGAGTTTATGCAGCGGAAATGAGCTACCTAAAGGATGCGATCCCCTTGCTATGGTATATAGCGGTCATCAGTTTGGAGGTTATTCCCCTGAATTAGGTGATGGAAGGGGTATGCTTATTGGAGAAGCTGAAGGTCCATTAGGTAAATGGGATATTCACCTCAAAGGAGCAGGGAAAACACCTTATTCTCGGTTTGGGGATGGTAGGTCAGTTCTCAGATCTACTATAAGGGAATATCTCTGCAGTGAGGCAATGCATGCACTCGGTATAAATACAACCAGAGCGCTAAGTGTTTTTTCAAATGACGAGCCTGTCCATAGAGAGAAGATTGAAAGGGCTGCTCTACTAGTTCGTTTAGCTAGATCCCATATCAGATTTGGTTCTTTCGAGTATTTTCATCATACACACCAATATAAAAGTGTTAAAAAACTTGCTGATTATATAATTATTCAACACTTTCCTATTTTTAAGGAAAAAGATGACCGTTATCTTCAAATGTTTAGAGGTATCGTCCACAAAACAGCAGAGATGATTGCAAAATGGCAATCTGTAGGATTTTCTCATGGTGTAATGAATACTGATAATATGTCGATTCTTGGTGAAACTCTGGATTATGGCCCATTTGGATTTATGGATAGTTACAATCCAAACTTTATCTGCAATCATTCAGATAGCTACGGTCGCTATTCTTTTAAGAATCAACCCAGTATAGGTTTATGGAATTGCAACGCTTTAGCTACTGCATTGACAAGCCTTTTGGATTCTGGACAGCTCAAATTAGTACTCGATGAATATCAACCAGTATTTCTAAATACCTTGTTGAAACTTTATAGGCAGAAGTTAGGCCTAGAAGACACTGCAGAAAATGACCAAAACTTAATAGATGAATTACTGAGGATTCTTGAAGTTAATAAAATTGATTATACTATTTTTTTTAGGCGCTTATGTTTTTTTAAATCAAAAGGTAACCATAAACATTTAAAAGAATTATTCATAAACCAAAATGCATTAGATGGGTGGATAAAAAAATATCAAGATAGATTGCTAGCTGAACCAAAAAATGAGGAGGAAAGAAAGAATAAGATGATTCAGCATAACCCTAAATATATTCTGCGGAATTACATGGCTGAAATAGCTATTCAGAAGGCTGAAGACGATAGAGATTACACAGAAATCAGCCGTATACTTAAGCTACTTCAGTCGCCTCATGAGGAAAATCCTGAATGCGAGGAATATGCAAAACATCCACCTGAATGGAGTAAAAAAATAACTGTGAGCTGCTCATCATAAATTTATTTTGATCTCAATGACTTATTCCCAGGTCCCAACATGATACTTATCCAGCGTGTGTCTTTATCGTTATCAAGTGCGATCTTGACCATTATCGTAAGTGGGATAGAAAGTAGCATGCCAACAGGACCTAAAATCCACCCCCAAAAAACTAAAGACAAGAAAACAACTAAAGGTGACAGATTAAGACCTCTTCCCATCAATTTAGGTTCAAGTAAATTTCCTATAAAAACGTTTATAATCAGGTAACAAAAAGCAACACAAACAGCTGTAAAAGAACCTAGCTGAATTAAAGACAACAAAACTGCAGGAACAGCTGCAATTATAGAGCCAATTGTGGGAATAAAATTAAGCAGCAATGCAAAAAATCCCCACATAACAGGGTAATCAACACTAAACAGCCAGAGAGTTATGGTAACCAGAATGCCAGTCAAAAGACTCAATACTGTTTTGATCCCCAAATAACTATGTACACTTTTTAAAAAGAAGGAAATGCCATCATCTATTGATGCTTTTTTATGAGTTGCTTGTTGTAATTTTTCCCTGAACCCTATTTCTTCTGCCAAAATAAAAATTACAGTTAGCAGTATCATAAAGGTGTTTGTTAAAACACTACCTAATGATGTTAACGTACTGGCCATTAATTGGACTGCAGCCTCAGGCTTAAGTAAGTTTGTCATTTGGTTCATGTCAAATACAAGCCCTAAATCCGCTAACCAGTATAAGAAAATTCCGCTCAATTCCTGTAGTCTGATTTCATATGTCGGTATGCTGTCTCTAAAATCGCTTATGGAAGACTGTATAAGCGAAGAAATTAGCCAGCCTGCAACGACTAAGCAACTCATAACTAAGAAAATAGCAATTCCATTTGGTACTTTATTCCTTTTAAGCCAAGCTAATAATGGTGAAAAAATAAGGGCTATAAATATAGACAACAAACAAGGAACTATTAATGCTTCTGCCATTTTTATTCCTGTTACAACGATCACAAAAGCCGCAACAGTAATAAGCCCTTTCGCGAATGACGAGTGCTCACTCATATCCCTACTCCTGGTAATTCTAATAATCCTGATAATATTTTTTTCACTTCCATAATCCCTTTATCTATAAAAAGTCTATATAGGTGAATAAAGCCCTTAGGCTCATTAATTTTTTTGCAATGCAAACGAGCACCTTCCACTGAATGATCATATCTAACTGGAACACAAAGAAACACGTCTAAATCGTTACTAGTAGAAGTCCCATCAATAATTATTTCTAATAATTTAATGACATTCTTCTTTTCTAAATAATAAGCGGGTGGCCTCCAACAATCTAAATTAGAGGAAATTAAAGCATTTGCAATTATTGCCGCAGCGTTATTCATAAGGTTATTACTTATTCACCTAAAGAGCCAGCTTGACCAATATTAAAGTTCTCTTGTCGATGCAAATTGTATTTCTGGATACCTTTCCTCTGTAAGAGATAAATTGACTCTAGTTGAAGCAAGATATGCTAAATGCCCGCCGCCGTCTAGGGCGATGCCATCAGGAATTTTCTTTTTTATTTCTTCTATTTTTTTCACATCATCTGATTCTATCCATCTAGCTGTATATATATTTATTGGTTCATAAACTGCATCTACACCGTACTCGTCCATCAGTCTAAACTTTACGACATCAAATTGCAGTTGCCCAACTGCACCAACGATTATGTCATTGTTATTCATAGGAAAAAATACCTGGGTGCTGCCCTCCTCCGATAATTGCTTGATCCCTTTTTTTAACTGTTTCATTTTTAACGGATCAAGAAGCCTGATACGCCTAAAAAGTTCTGGAGAAAAATAAGGGATGCCAGTAAACTTTAAATCCTCTCCAGTAGTAAATGTATCGCCTATCTGGATAGTTCCATGGTTATGTAGACCAATAATATCCCCAGCTATTGCCTCATCAAGAGAGACTCTTTCCCCAGCTTTAAAACCAACAGCATCAGATATACGCAAATCTTTTTTTTGTCTTACATGGTGTATCTTCATACCCTTAGTATATTTCCCAGAACATATACGTAAAAAAGCTATTCGATCTCTATGCTTTGGATCCATATTTGCTTGTATCTTGAACACAAAACCAGAAAATTTTTCTTCATTTGCGGCAACGTTTCTCTCTAATGCTGACCTTGACAGAGGGGGTGGAGCCTTTTGAACAAAAATATTGAGCATCTCACGTATACCAAAGTTCGATAGTGCTGTTCCAAAAAAAACAGGAGTTAATTTTCCACTCAAATATAGATCAGTTTCAAAGCTATTAGTGGCCCCAGATACAAGTTCTATCTCATCTCTTATTTCTTTCGATCTATAACCTAAGAATTTAGTTGCTTCATCAGAATATAAACCATGGATTTGTTCATCTTCAGGGATGATCGCTCCTTGACCTGATTTATATACATGAATAATATCTGCTTGAAAATCATAAACGCCATTGAAATTTTTTCCGCAACCAATTGGCCAATTCATTGGAGCACAGGAAATTTTTAATACTTGTTCTATTTCATCAAGAAGATCTACTGGATCACGTATCTCTCTATCCATTTTATTAATAAAAGAAATTATTGGAGTATCTCTTAAACGACAAACCTCCATCAACTTAATAGTTCTTTGCTCAACACCTTTTGCTCCGTCAATAACCATAAGTGCAGAATCTACAGCTGTAAGTGTCCTATAGGTATCTTCAGAAAAATCTTCATGTCCTGGGGTATCTAAAAGGTTCACTATGCAATCTCTGTATGGAAACTGCATCACAGAAGAAGTAACAGAAATACCTCTATCTTTTTCCATTTGCATCCAATCAGATGTTACATGCCTACCGCTTTTTTTGCTTTTAACAGTACCTGCAACTTGAATAAGCTTTCCAAACAATAAAAGTTTTTCAGTAATAGTAGTTTTTCCTGCATCAGGATGAGAAATAATAGCAAAGGTTCTCCTAAGCTTTATCTGCTCAGAGATAAAATTTGACGACATTCTTTTTTTCCTTAGCTCTAAAACAATCATTTAATTAATTAAAACAGATGAAATATCTTACGATTGACCAATAGATATCTTTTCATGAGCTCTTTTTTCTGGGTTAAAGCTCAACTGCCATTAAGATGGCATCTTCTGTTTTTGATGCACTACAGTAATAATTTTTTCTTTCACATATCGCAACAAAACCAATATCCTCATATAAACAAATAGCATTAGTATTGGTAGCTCTAACCTCAAGAAAAAATCTTTTTATACTCTTTGGTAAAATTGAAATTAAATACTCCAATAGATATCGTCCATATCCCTTATGTTGATATTCAGGATGAATCGCTATATTTAATACTTCAGCATCGTCAACAACAGTATTATAAATTACATAACCTATAATAGAACTCCCTATAGCCATAATCAAACAGATGTGCTTTTTATGGCTATCAGTAAATTGTTCTTTACTCCAAGGATAAGGGGTAGCTATTTTTTCAATATAACTTACCTCATTGATGTCAATTAAAGACATTGGACGAATGCTCAAATGATCTAAGTTCAAAGGTCACACCTAATTGATAACTATATTTATTTTGTAATTAGTGATTTGATGGCTTTCCACGTACCTAGTTTTGCTATGGAGCTATGAAGGTTTTCCTGTAAACTTTGGAGTATTAACGCTTTGTATTCATTATTTATATTTATTTTTTTACCTAGAAGATCTGAGTAGGATAAATTTGATGTAGAAAATACATCAAATACTGTCTTTCCCATCAGTAAGATTAAACATGTATTGCCTTCTTTGACGCGAGTATCGATAAAATCTGAAAGCATTTTTGAGGGCTCAGCTATAGCTTGTGTACCTTCAACGCCGACTGGAAAATCGATTATCCTAGGCTCTGGCAAACTATCTGGCAGATATCCTATAGAATTCAGGATATTAGCAAGCAATTCAGATGCATCATTGCCGGGCAAAATATCTCGGTTCATTTCATTGAAGATTATCAGGTTTTCTGTTGGTTGCCAGAATGCAAACCTAAAATTAGCAGGCTCAAGTAGACTGTTAGAGATACGTTTATTTTTTATATTTTTTTCTGATACCATCGTCTTTGGAGGGTTATTAATGCTATCTTCTTTTGACTGAGCATTATCAGGTAATTTTGTCTTAGGTAAATACTGCGATATCTCTAAATTATAAAGGAACCAATTACGTAACTCTGTATGCATAATGCCTCCCCTATACCCCATCAAGCTGAGGATGAAGACGATCTGGATTTTGTATCAAATTCAATGCGTGCAAATAAGCTTTTACACTAGCAACTATTATGTCGGTATCAGCTCCTTGCCCGTTAACAATACGCCCTCCTTTTTCCAAACGGACAGTAACTTCACCAAGAGAGTCTGTTCCAGCGGTAATCGCATTTACTGAATAGAGTTTCAGTTGTGTATCACTTTTGGCTAATTTTTCTATAGCCTTAAATGCTGCATCAACAGGACCGTCTCCTCCAGACGATGAATCATAAAGCTCGCCCTTATGCATAAGCGTGAGTGAAGCAAACGGTGGCTGACCTGTTTTTGAAAGTACTTCCAGTGACTCCAATGTTATAAGATCGCCATTGGATTCATCTAGCTGTGTATCTGAAACAAGAGCCTGAAGATCTTCATCATATATTTCTCTTTTTTTATCAGCTAGGTCCTTAAATCTTAAGAAAGCCTGATTCAATGCGTCTTTATTTTTAAAATGAGTGCCCAGCTCTTCAAGACGTGCAACAAAAGCTGCGCGTCCAGAAAGCTTACCTAGTACGATTTTATTTGTTTGCAAACCTATATCTTGTGCGCTCATAATTTCATAGGTTTCTCGAAACTTCAAAACACCATCTTGATGAATTCCAGACTCATGAGCAAAAGCATTAGCGCCAACAATTGCTTTATTGGGTTGGACAGGGAAGCCTGTGATACTCGAAACTAAGCGAGAAGTTGCTGCGATCTGAGTGGTTTCAATACATGTTTCTACTGGAAAAATATCTTTCCTTGTTTTTACTGCCATTACAACTTCTTCAAGTGCTGCATTACCAGCCCGTTCGCCCAAACCGTTAATAGTGCATTCTACTTGACGAGCCCCTTGCATCACTGCTGCTAGAGAATTAGAGACTGCTAAACCAAGATCATTATGGCAGTGTACTGAAAAAATTGCTTTATCTGAATTAGGGATATTTCTAATTAATCTTCCAATGATATCACCATACTCTTGGGGGAAACCGTAACCCACAGTATCGGGAATATTAATAGTTGTGGCGCCTGCGTCAATGACACCCTCAATAATTCGACACATAAAGTCAAACTCAGAACGACTAGCATCTTCTAGGGAGAACTCAACATCGTTAATTAAATTTCTAGCGCACCGTACAGCTTTTACAGCCTGCTCTAAGACCTGTTCAGGATTCATCTGCAACTTATACTTCATATGAATAGGTGATGTTGCGATAAAAGTATGTATACGACCCGAATATGCTCCGCTTAATGCTTCTGCAGAGCTTTCTATATCGGCAATTATTGCACGAGAAAGGCTACACACTGTGCTGTCTTTGATGGTTTCAGCAATAGATTTGACCGATGCAAAATCACCTGGACTAGAAACAGCAAACCCAGCCTCAATAACATCGACTTTTAGTTTCTCTAGAGCCTTAGCTATTCGAAGTTTTTCATCACTGGTCATAGAGGCACCGGGGCTTTGCTCTCCATCACGCAATGTCGTATCAAAAATAATGAGTTTTTCTTTTTTCATGCTAAACCTTAGGTTTATAAAATTTACTCTTTACCCATAAAGCTGGAGCAGAGAAACCATATATCAGAGCAAAAATAAATAATATTCTAGGGGGATCAATTGTAACCACTATAAGGCTCATCACTACAGAAAAAATTACTACAAAAGGTACTTTTCCTTTGAGATCGAGCTCCTTCAGACTACGATAATGAAAATTAGATACCATTAATAATCCAGATAACGCTGTTGTGATTGCTACTAAAAATGCTAATTGATTTGTTGTGCTAACTTCATAACTACACCATATCATAGAGGCTATAAGAGCAGCTGCAGCTGGGCTTGGAATTCCCACGAAATAATTTTTTGAAGAGGAATCAACCTGACTATTGAACCTTGCAAGTCTCAGTGCTGCACATGAGGCATATATAAATGCAGCAGCCCAACCAATCCTACCTACTTCATTAAGTATCCAGCTAAAAGCAAGAACAGCAGGGGCAATACCAAAAGAAACCATATCGGAGAGACTGTCATATTGTAGGCCAAAATCACTAGATGTGTTTGTCATACGCGCCACAGTTCCATCAAGAACATCAAATATCATTGCAATAAAAATGGCTATGCAAGCAGCATCGAATTTTCCATCCATACCAGCTAGAATCGCATAAAATCCAGAAAACATAGCACCTGTCGTAAAGAGGTTCGGTAGAAGATAAACTCCCTTGCGCTTGAATCTTAAACTCTCAGAAGTTGAATTTTCTTCTTTATCCGATGAAAATGATTTATTAGCGTTCGATATTTTTTTTTGACCTTCAGTGTCAGTCATAATAATTCCTCCACTATAAGATAAATTTTTTATAGTGTTATTGAACTTGATTATCTCTCAATTATTACTTTTTCCATAGAATTCATTACATTAAAAGCAATATTATACTAAAAATTTAGTAGTGGGATAAAAAAACCGCGCCTTAGCGCGGTTTGTATATTAACTTAGAGCGCTTAGTTCTTATCTTTATCAACTAGCTGATTGGCAGTGATCCACGGCATCATAGAGCGTAACTTAGAGCCCGTTTGCTCAATAGGATGTGCTGCGTTATTACGTCGATATGCTGTCATAGATGGATAATTCATTGCTCCTTCTGTAACAAACATTTTTGCATATTCGCCATTCTGGATACGCTTAAGAGCAGTTTTCATTGCTGCTCGTGATTGTTCATTAATAATTTCTGGACCAGTAACATATTCACCATACTCTGCATTATTAGATATGGAATAGTTCATATTAGCTATACCGCCTTCATACATAAGATCAACAATTAGTTTTAACTCATGAAGACACTCAAAATAAGCCATCTCAGGCGCATATCCAGCCTCTACTAGTGTTTCAAAACCAGCTTTTACTAGCTCTACAGCTCCACCACAAAGAACTGCTTGTTCGCCAAATAGATCTGTTTCTGTCTCATCCTTGAACGTAGTTTCTATAATTCCTGTTCGCCCACCTCCGATACCAGAGGCGTAAGACATTGCAACATCTCTAGCCTTACCTGAAGCATCTTGAAAAATTGCAACTAAATCGGGAATACCACCACCTTTAGTGAATTCATTCCGCACTGTATGTCCGGGAGCTTTTGGAGCGATCATGATAACGTCTAGATCTGCTCGAGGGACAACTTGATTGTAGTGAATCGCAAAACCATGAGCAAAAGCCATAGTAGCGCCCTGTTTCAGATTTGGCTCAATCTCATCTTTATAAAGATGAGATTGAAATTCATCTGGAGTAAGTATCATAACCAAATCCGCTCCAGAAACAGCTGCCGCGACACTTCTTACAGTTAATCCAGCCTTTTTCGCTTTAGCAGCTGAGGTTGAACCATCTCTTAGTCCAACAGTGACATCGACACCAGAATCTTTGAGATTCAGGGCATGTGCGTGTCCTTGTGAGCCATACCCAATAATTGACACTTTCATGCCCTGAATAATAGAAAGGTTACAATCTTTATCGTAAGAAACTTGCATGTTTATATCCTATAATTTTATATATCGTAATTAGTTATGTTTGTAATGAGATTATTATAAAAAATGGTACTACAAATTGGTTATACCTTCAGTACTTTTTCGCCACGAGACAATCCAGAAACCCCAGATCGAACCAACTCGAGAATGTCTGCATAATCAATAGCTTCTATAAATGCATCGTTTTTGTCACTACTGCCTACAACTTGAAGAGTATAAGTATTAGTGTTGACATCCACTATTTGTCCTCGAAAAACATCTACACAATGATTAATTTCTGCCCTTTGAGCTTCATTTGCCCTAACCTTAACTAACATAATTTCCCTTTCAAGGTGAGGACCATCTGTTAGGTCAATAACTTTCACAACATCTATTAGCTTATTTAGATGTTTTGTTATCTGCTCGATGATTTGATCACTGCCGTGTGTCGTAAGGGTCAACCGAGATAAAGTTAAGTCATTAGTAGGCGCAACAGTCAGTGTATCAATATTATAACCCCTTTGAGAAAATAACCCGACGACTCTAGACAAAGCACCGGGCTCATTTTCCATTAAAACTGAAATTATATGTCTCATCAGGTACGCTCCGTTTTACTCAATTTCATATCTTTCATCGAACCGTTTGGCGCAATGAGCATTGGATATACATGTTCATTTCGATCGACATTTATATCCATAAAGACAACACGGTCTTTTAAGGCGAAACACTCTTCCATTTTATCATCCAGTTCATCAAAATTTGAAACACGAATCCCTACATGTCCAAACGATTCTGCCAGCTTTACAAAATCTGGCAGGGAATCTTCATATAAACTTGATGAATATCGCCCGCTATATTGCATATCTTGCCACTGACGAACCATACCAAGAGCTTGATTATTTAGACTAATTATCTTGATTGGAAACCCATACTGCAAACAAGTAGACAGCTCTTGGATACACATCTGTATACTCCCTTCGCCCGTAACACATGCTACTATTGCATCAGGATGAGCCAGTTGCACCCCCATAGCTGCAGGCAAACCAAAACCCATAGTTCCAAGACCACCAGAATTAATCCAACGACGAGGTTTATCAAATAAATAATATTGCGCAGCAAACATTTGGTGTTGGCCTACATCCGAAGTGATGAAAGCATCGCCATTTGTTGCTTTATAAAGACTTCTAATGACATCCTGCGGTTTAATGATATTTCCAGAGCTCGGCTCATGTCGTGGTTCAGTGTATATCCCATGACGTTCTCTCCAATCATTAATTTTCGACCACCAATCGGAAATTGCAATCTTATCTATTGTATCCTTAGTAGTCTTAATTTCCTCTATCATCTGCCTTAATACAGTGCTGCAAACACCAACAATTGGAATATCTATATTTACAGTTTTAGAGATAGATGTAGGGTCTACATCTATATGTATTATTTTTGCCGACGGACAAAATTTACTCGGGGTATTAGTTACTCGATCATCAAATCGAGCACCCACTGCAAAAATAACGTCAGCCTCATGCATAGCATTATTTGCTTCTACAGTGCCATGCATTCCCAACATACCTAAAAATTGCGGGTCATTTCCGGGGAAAGCGCCAAGCCCCATCAAAGTGTTTGTTATAGGAAAATTTAGCAGTCTAGTTAGTTCGGTTAGTTCAGCGGAGGCATCGCCCAAAATAGCCCCGCCGCCACTATAAATAACTGGCCTCTTAGCTGCCAGTAAAGTTTTTACTGCTCTTTTGACTTGGCCAGTATGACCTTTAGTAGTGGGGTGATAAGAGCGTATCTTTATTTTTTCTGGGTATTCATAAGGTATGCGGTGTTCTGGAGCTGTAACATCTTTTGGTATATCAACAATAACTGGTCCTGGTCGACCTGTTTTTGCAATATAAAAAGCTTTAGCAATGACAACTGCAATTTCTGACGCATCCATTACCAAAAAACTATGCTTAACTATAGGCCTAGAAATTCCGACCATATCAGTTTCCTGAAAAGCATCTTGACCAATCTTGTCACGAGGCACTTGTCCAGATATTACTACCATAGGAATAGAATCCATATAGGCAGTAGCAATACCAGTGATTGCATTTGTGGCGCCAGGACCAGAAGTTACCAAAACTGTACCTACATCCCCAGTGGAACGTGAGTGCCCATCAGCTGCATGAACAGCGCCTTGCTCGTGCCTTACAAGTATATGCTCGACATCTTTTTGTTGAAAAAGTGCATCATAGATATGTAATGCCGCACCACCTGGATAACCCCAAACATACTTAACACCTGCATCTTTGAGTGCACGAACAACTATTTCACCACCAGACAAAAGCTCCACTTTTATAGACCCCTAAAGTTAATAAATCTCTCCTAAAGAAGCTTGCTAAGAAAAATAAAAGTGTACTGCTGTGACATCACAGTTATGCTTAGTGCAACATGGCAACTGAATTATGATCAGTACCTCAGATTCGTTGGTAAACAAATCTGTTCTGGATGCCCAGCAAACGCTGTTTACGTTTACCTAGCAAGCTGGCAAAGGAACCAGTTTGTGGAAATAATGACTATTACCACTGAAAATCGAACTTTAGAGTGTAAATCGTATTTAGTCAATAAAATCAGGTATTTTGGTGAGCTAAAGTTAATAAAATATAGTTTTTTAATTATCAAGAAAACCATATTAAGCTTGCCATTCTTCCGGTAATCCTATCTCGTCGATATGAATAAAATCTCTCAGAATCTTTGTAGGTACATAGATTTCCACCATAAATATCAAAAATTCCATGTTCATTAAAATAGATTTTTGCCAGATTATATAGATCAGCTTTCCATTTATTATTATGATCTATTTTATTTTTGTGTATTTTAAGAAAGCATGAGTTTATTTTTTTTCTAATATCAACATTAATACACTTTCTAAGAAATATTTCTCTTACCTCTGGGCCAACCTCAAAATTTTTTTGACTTATGGCGGGCCCTAAATACACCATTAAATCTTTAGCAGGAACTTTGAGATTCTCAATTAAATTACTGATTATTCCTGCGGATAAACCTCTCCAACCTACGTGGACTGATGCAACTAGAGATCCTTGAGTATTACAAATTAATACTGGCAAGCAGTCTGCTGTTGTTATAGTGCAGACTATTCCAGCTCTATCAGAATAAGAACCATCACCAATTTTTGTAGACCCATTGCACTCAGCTTTAACTATATCTATACCATGAATTTGTTCGAGTAGCTGAGGGGGCGAGGGTAAACTAATTTTTTTTGATAACAACTCCCAATTCGTCTGAACAGACTCCAGTTTATCCCCTACATTAAAACTTAAGTTATTAGCACTCCAAGGATCAGAAGAAACGCCACCTATTCTTGTAGTAAAAAATGCAAACACATTTTTAGGGGCTGGCCAGTTTGGTTTTAATATTTCCATTGAAAAGTCCACATTTTAAACGATGATTCAAATTAAAAGGTTAAATCAAATATCTTTGAACTTTAATTTTAATAGATCCAGTAAGTCTGATAGATCGGCTGGTAAGGCGACTTCCCACTGCATATATTCATTAGAAATAGGATGCATTAAACCCAAGGTTGATGAATGTAGAGCTTGACGCCTAAACCCCCTTAAGGCCTCATTTATAGTAGGTGTTACACCTTTGGGGAGTTTCATGCGTCCCCCATAAACTGAATCACCTACTAATGGGTATCCAATGTGCGACATATGCACGCGTATTTGATGAGTTCGACCTGTTTCTAGTTTAACTCTTATAAAGGTGTGATGATCAAATCTCTCGATTACCTTGAAGTGTGTAACTGAATCCTTCCCATTATTACCAACAACTGCCATTTTTGTTCTGACCTTTGGGTGCCGTCCAATCGGTTTATTTATAGTTCCACCACCAATCATAACGCCTTGAGTGATTGCCTGATACTCTCGGGTTATACTTCGTGACTGTAGTTGTTTAACTAGCGAGTAATGAGCCTCTAAGGTTTTAGCTACAACCATAAGTCCAGTTGTATCCTTATCTAAGCGGTGAACTATGCCCGCACGCGGAATCTGTTCGTTGAAAGGAGAGTGATGTAAAATTCCATTTAGTAAAGTTCCAGTATAGTTACCGGCAGCTGGATGGACTACTAAACCCGCCTGCTTATTAACTACTATTATATATTCATCTTCGAATATAATATCTAGACTAATGTCTTCTGGTTGCCATTCTCCCTCAGATTCTAATAAAGCATTAATACTGAGCAACTCTCCACCCTGAAGCTTATCTTTTGGTCGAAAGAGATTACCATCAACTAATAAATCGCCTTTTTTTATCCATGCTTGCAATCTTGATCTTGAGAGCCCACTAAATACATCAGATGCAACCTGATCTAGGCGCATTCCGCGTGATGTAAGAGGTACAATTTCTTCCAACTTTATACTGTCTGTCATTATAATCTCAGTCGTTTGTATTCTCATACTGTCTAGGCTGTGGTTAAATATACTATCTTATATATATGAGAACTGTCTAAAGAATAATTTTAGTTTAACCTGGCTTTAGTTGAACCGGATAATAATAGAATGCGATTTTTATTTTTAGTGCTAATATCAATTTGTTTCCTTGCAACAGGATGCACTTCTTTCAACACAATTAATGGTATTTCTTCAGCCTCAGATCAGTTAGATACGTCAGGTTATACTGAAAAAGATTTTTTTAGTGCAATTCAAGATGATTTAAAAGGAGGCTTCTGGCTAACTGCTATTGAGAAACTGAGATCACTGGAAGCACAGTATCCATTTGGAGATTATGCAGAACAAGCACAGCTTGAACTTATATATGCACATTTAAAAGCAGGTGAGCATGACTCAGCTATCAGTGTAGCTGAGAGATTTATGAGGCTTCATCCTCAGCATGAAAACGTTGATTATGCATACTACATAAAAGGTGTTTCATCATTTGTAAAAAATGATGGGATGTTTGGAAAGCTTCTTCCACTAGATGAAACGAAGCGTGACCCAGGATCTGCTAGGAACTCTTTTTCTGCCTTTAGTGAACTATTAAATAGATTTCCAGAAAGCCCATATGCTCCAGATGCTCAAAAAAGAATGATCTACTTAAGAAATATTCTTGCACGTCATGAAATCCATGCAGCAAACTATTTTTTCACTCGTGGCGCTTATCTTGCTGCGGCAAACAGGGGGCGATATGTGATTGAAAATTTTCAAAAAACGCCAGCTGTTCCTGATGGACTTGCAGTGATGGCTCAAGCATATTACCTTATGGATATGCATGATCTTGCAAGCGAGGCAGCAAAATTGCTGGCTCAGAATTACCCAAATCATACATCCCTTAATTCAGATGGTGGCTTCAAGTATCAAGAACAGTCTGCATCCATTGAGAGAAGTTGGACTAATTCCCTTACTGCTGGTCTCTTTGATAAACCAGAATCTATCGGCTTTGATACGCGATATATTTTCAATGATCGCTATAAGGAGCTCGAGGGAGAGGAACTTGAAGAGACATGGATGGATATTGCTACCTTTGGTATTTTTCGGTAAATTCAAATATAGGCGCGAAAATATTTAATATATTTAAATGGAAAGAATGCAAAACAAGTTAATAAAAAGCTGTAACATTTTCGATCATCATCCGTACAAAGAAGAAATTATTTTTTTGTCTGAAAAAGATAGGGATCTTCGCTCCTTGTTTTTAACTTATTCCTCTTTTAAGCCATTTAGGAGGAAGAAGGGCTTCGAAGGTTTGGTTCAACTAATAACTGAACAACAACTATCTGTGGTTTCTGCTAAAGCAATATTTGATAGACTTAAAAAATTACTACCTACTTTTGATCCAGAGAGCTTTTTAAAAGAAACTGATCTCAATTTGAAATCTACAGGTTTAAGTCGCCCTAAAATAGGCTACTGCAGGTCTCTAGCAAAGAATATTATTTCAGGTGACCTTTCCTTCAGTTTAATACACAAAATGAATGATGAAGACCTTAAAAAAACCCTCTGTAGAATCAAGGGTATTGGCAACTGGACAGCTGAATGCTATATGTTAGCTTCTTTAAATAGAAGGGATATATGGCCTGTTAAAGATATAGGTTTGCAAGTTGCTGTACAAAGAACTAAGCACCTAAAAAAAAGACCCACCGAAGACGAAATGATCGAGATAGGATCAAAATGGAAACCCTATAGATCTATTGTAGCTAATGTTTTATGGGCATCTTATGACTAAGTTTTTCTGCGCTGCTTCAAATCTTAAAATTTAAATAAATCAACTGTAAGTGTGGTAAATAATGAAAATTGAACCAAGCTATAAAAAAATCCTCGATGAAATGAGAGTCCTGCCAAATATCGATCCTCAGTTTGAGATAAATAGGAGGGTATCATTCATTAAATCTAAACTTCTCAGTACTGGATTATCTCATCTAGTGCTCGGAATAAGTGGTGGAATCGATTCAGCCACTTGTGGTCGATTAGCCCAAATAGCAATAAATGAGCTAAGCCAAGAATTTCCTGAACGCAGCTTTTCGTTCATTGCTCTAAGGCTCCCATATGGTAAACAAGTTGATGAAATTGATGCGCAAAAGTCTATGAAGTTTATATGTCCCTCTAAAAATATACTTATTGATATAAAGCCAAGTGTAGATATTACTCATGAGAGAACAAATAGCTCTATTAGTAGCAGTAATTTAGGGTTAGTTAGGGATGAGGTAAGGGATGATTTTACTAAAGGTAATACTAAAGCACGAATTCGTATGACTTTTCAGTATGAAGTAGCTAGTGCTTTGGGGGGACTTGTACTTGGAACAGATCATTCAGCTGAAAATATCACTGGTTTTTATACTAAATGGGGTGATGGTGCATGCGATCTAGCCCCATTATTTGGTTTGAATAAAAGACAGGTTCGAAAGATAGCCACATTTTTAAATGCTCCTAAGTCAATAATAGAGAAAACCCCGACTGCAGACCTTGAATGCCTTTCTCCACAGAAAGAGGATGAACGCACACTTGGGGTAACCTATAATGAAATTGATGATTTTTTAGAGGGGAAGCCTTTAGCTCAAGACTCTTTGAAAACTATCTTAAATTTATACAATAAAACAATTCATAAACGTTCCACTATACCTACGATCTATGATTAAACTGTAGGATTAATGATTTTATCGTAGCTCTTTTGGAATCGAAAATTTTATATTTTCTTGTGCGCCGGGAATTTCAACAAGAGACTGGCAACCTATTAGCTTTAAGCTCTCTATAACCTCTTTTACAAGACTCTCTGGTGCAGAGGCACCAGCAGTAATTCCAATTTTATTTTTTCCAATAATCCAATTTTTGGAAATATCCTTGGCGCTATCAACAAGAAAGGATGGAACACCACAGCGCTCAGCTAATTCTCTTAAGCGATTTGAATTTGAGCTATTAATCGAGCCTACCACAAGAACTAAATCACATTCGAGTGCAAGTTGCTTAACAGCGTCTTGTCTATTTTGTGTGGCATAGCATATATCATCTTTTTTAGGGCCTTTTATCAAAGGAAAACGCTTACGTAGTATATCTATAATTTGTTCAGTATCATCTACTGACAGGGTAGTTTGTGTAACATAAACGACATTAGAGGGGTTTTTTATTTCCAATGACATAGCATCTAACTCGTTTTCCACCAGATAAATATTATTTTTGTTATCGTATTGTCCCATTGTGCCCTCTACCTCAGGATGTTCATGGTGCCCAATCATGATACAATCAGCTCCCTCAGAGCTAGATCGAGCAACCTCTATATGCACTTTTGTCACCAATGGACAGGTTGCGTCAAAAATTCTTAGATTTTTTTTATTGGCTTGTTTTCTAACAGCCCTAGAAACTCCATGCGCACTGAAAATTACTGTTACGTTATCTGGAATATCGTCTATCTCATCTACAAAGACAGCTCCACGCCCCCTTAACATATCTACTACTGATTTATTGTGTACCACTTCGTGGCGTACATAAATTGGAGCCCCATGAAGCTCGAGTGCTCTTAAAACAATCTCAATGGCCCTGTCTACGCCTGCACAAAATCCTCTTGGATTAGCTAACTTTATATCGATCACTTTTTCTCTACCGGCTCAACAGAGATAATTTCAACTTCAAATTTTATTGTATGACCAGCTAAAGGGTGATTGAAGTCAACTTTGACTATTGTTTCACCAATATCTGCTATTACACCCGGAAGTTCGCCACCATTCGCATCTGCAAAGGAAATCATCAGACCTAGTTGCAAATCTTTAATTTCTTTGAAGTTTTTTCTAGGGAATTCTTGTATATTATTAGGATTATTTTGACCGAAGCCATTTTCTGGTTTTATTGAAAAGACACCCTTATCTCCAGCGACTAAACCGACTATTGCTGTTTCGAATCCGGGCAATAATTTGCCATCTCCAAAGGTGCAAACAGCTGGTTCTGTATCGAAATTAGAGTCTACAATAGAGCCATCTTCTAATGAAAGAGAGAAGTGGAGGGTTATTATTGTATCCAGACCAATAGATAATTTTGTTATATCAGATAATTTTTTCATGAATCACTTGTCTGTATTTTTTGTCAAAAAAAAGTTTTTTAAAATAAAAAGTGCTGCACCCAAGGTGATACTTGCATCAGCGAGATTAAATACTGGCCAATGATAATTTTTATAATAAATATCTATGAAGTCGATTATATATCCTAGGAATATTCGATCAATTAAGTTACCAACAGCGCCACCGAGAATTAAAGTTAGTGAAAACGACATAACAGGCTGATTTTCTTTTAATCTATAAAGCCAAATTACTAAAATAATACTTACAGTCAAAGAAATCAGTAAAAATAACCAGCGCTGCCAACCACCAGCGTCACTAAGAAAGCTAAATGCTGCTCCAGTATTGTGGACTAATATTAAATTTAATCCTGTAAAGATATTTATATATTCTCCATATAATAAATTTTTTGTAGCTATGTTTTTTGTGGCTTGGTCAGCAATTATTATGAAAACTGATAAAAAATACCACCTAAGTATTCGCCAGTTCACAGCATGATCCAGTGCGGAGAAAAAATATAGCGTATAACAGCAAGAGTGTCGTTATGCATTCAGGCGTATCTCCCCTTCTCCCTCAATATTCTGTATACACCTATTACAGATATTTGGATGATCTTCGTTGAATCCAATATTTTCTACATGATGCCAACAACGCTGACATTTAATATGGTCGGTTTTTGTAACTTTAACTTTTAGACCTTCAATTTCAGTTGAGATAACATCATTTGCATCTAATATATTGCTTATAGGTTTTATAATGGCTTCAGAGGTAATGAAAATAAATCTTAACTCATTTTCAAGCTTCCCTAGAACATCTAGTAATGATTTTTTAGCATAAATAGTGACTTCAGCCTCAAGGGATTTTTGAATGCCTTCAGCTTTTTTGTCTTCTAGAATTTTATTTACTATATTTCTTATTTCTATAATTATTTTCCAATCTTGATTTTTAATCTTCGTCTTTGAAATAAAGGATAATTCTGGCCATTCTGCAAAAAATACTGACTCTTCTCTATCGCTCGGCATAAATCCCCATATTTCGTTGGCTGTAAAACTCAATATTGGTGAAATCCAGCGCACAAAGTACTCTAATATATAGTAAATTGCGGTTTGAGCTGATCTTCTAGCTGTAGAATTCTTTTGGCAAGTATATTGACGATCTTTAATAATATTAAGATAAAACCCACCCATATCGGTAACACAAAAATTATGTAATTTCTGATATATATGGTGCAGCTGATAACTATCGTATGCTATCAGAATTTCCTTATGCAAAGAGATAGTTAAATTTAAAGCCCAAATATCAAGCTCTAGCATGTCATCAAAGGCAACTAGATCTTCAGAGGGATCAAAGTCATCTAAATTTGATAAGAAGAATCTAGCTGTATTCCTAATTCTTCGATATGAATCGCCAGTTCTTTTAAGTATTTCCTCAGAAACAGTCATCTCACCACTACAATCGGTAGCTGCAACCCAGAGCCTTAAAACATCAGCACCTTGATCATTTATAATCTGCTGTGGCGGTAGGACATTTCCGAGAGATTTAGACATTTTATGGCCCATGGCGTCTACGACAAATCCATGTGTCATAACTGCTTTGTATGGAGAGCTGTCTCTTAAGGCCAAGGAAGTCTTAAGGGATGATTGAAACCAACCTCTATGTTGATCTGAGCCCTCTAGATAAAGATCAGCTGGAAACTTTAACTGTTCTCGATGATCAAGAACTGCTGCATGAGTAACACCTGAATCAAACCATACATCAAGTGTATCGCTAACCTTACTATAATCTTTAGCTTGATCCCCAAGTAATGTTTTTTTATCCATCTCATACCAAAACTCTATACCATTTTTTTCAACTCCAGATGCTATGATCTCGATAAGCCTTGGCATCTCAGGATGAATATCACCAGTTGAATTATTTACAAAAATTGTGATTGGTACACCCCATGTTCTCTGGCGAGATATGCACCAGTCTGGACTATTTTCGAGCATCCCATCAATTCGAGCCCTTCCCCAATCTGGATACCAGGAAATATCAGGAACTATTTTTTTTGCTTTTGCTAATAAGTTATTTTTCGTCATACTTATGAACCATTGAGGAGTAGCGCGATAAATTAATGGGGTCTTGGTGCGCCAGCAATGTGCGTAGCTGTGTATAAATTTATTAGAGGATATTAATTTTTCCTTATCTTTCAGTAGGTCTAGTACACTTGTATCAACTTTATAAACGTGCTCTCCAGCAAAATATTCAACATTTTCATTAAATACGCCATTATCATTAATATAATTGAGGGTTTTGATCTCATATTTTTCTGCGATCATGAAGTCTTCTACGCCGTGGTCAGGGGCAGTATGAACACAACCTGTACCTGCTTCAGTGTTAACGTGATCACCAAGGATGATGGGTACCTCACGATTATAAAAAGGATGCTCTAAGCTCTGCAATTCAAGCTGATCTCCTTTAGTAGATCCAACTACCTCAAAGTCCTTGATTTGCCAGCGAGATAATAATGACTCAACGAGCTCTTCGGCGACTAGATATCTCCCAAATGCAGCACCTGATGGTTTACAAGCTAATAACACATAATTTAAATCAGGGTTTAAGCAAACTGCTTGATTCGATGGAATCGTCCAAGGTGTTGTGGTCCAGATAACAACAAATATGTCGCCAGTTCCACTGATGTTGTTTATAGCTTTACTAAAAGTTTCTTCATCGGAAACTGAAAATGCAACATCAATTGAAAAAGATTCTTTATCTTGATACTCAACCTCAGTTTCAGCTAAAGCAGAAGCACCCACCACACTCCAGTAAACTGGCTTATAACCCTTTATTAGATGTCCGTTCTCAATAACTTTACCAAGCGAACGAATAATATTAGCCTCAAATTCATTATCCATAGTAAGGTAGGGATTGTTCCATTCTGCGAAAACTCCAAGTCGGATAAAATCGTTCATCTGTCCGTCGACTTGTCTTTGTGCATACTCTCTACATTTTTGACGAAATATTTTATGGTCGATTTTATGCCCAGCCTTACCGATTTTTTTTTCTACCTCATGTTCGATTGGCAACCCATGGCAATCCCAACCAGGAACGTACGGCGCATCAAAACCACTAAGACTTTTAGATTTAATTATTATATCTTTTAGAATTTTATTAACAGCATGGCCAATATGTATTTTCCCATTTGCGTAGGGAGGGCCATCATGTAGAATAAATTTTTTCTGACCTTTGCGCTTTTCACGCAATTTCTCATAAACTCTATCTTCATTCCAGCCTTTCAATATAGCAGGCTCTCTTTGAGCTAGATTGGCTTTCATGGGAAACAAGGTGGCAGGTAAATTTAAGGTTAACTTATAATCAATCATTTTTTAAAATCTTCTTTGGTTGTACAGAAAAATATTGTTTAGCATGATGAATATCACTGTGTATTTCCTTAACCATTAAATTTAGAGAAGGAAAAATTTTCTCGTCACGAATTTTAGATTTAAACTCAACATGTATTCTTCGCCCATATATATCTTCATTAAAATCTATCAGGTGAACCTCAAGTATAGGTTCAATAAGGTCACCTATTGTTGGTCTGATGCCGACATTAGCAACACCTTGCAAGCAGCGCTCGTCGATATAAACTTGCACTATAAACACTCCATTGAGTGGCGCACTAAAACGCTGTAACTGAACGTTAGCAGTGGGTACTCCAATTTCTCTTCCAAGTCTCTGCCCATAAACAACACAACCAGTGATCCTGTAAGGCGCCCCCAATAACTCTTCTGCAAGGTTAAACTTTGATGCCTCTAGAGCTGAACGTATTCTGGTGCTACTAATTCGTTCACCCTTGTATTCCACGGTACAAGTATCAATAACTTCAAAATTATTATTTTTTCCAAAACTCTGAAGTAATTGAAAATTTCCGCTTCTATCGTGCCCAAATCTAAAGTCATCACCTACAACAAGATATTGGATTTTTAAACCTGATACTAAAACCTGCTCAATAAAGTCTGTCGCCGACAAACCACGTAAAGAGCGGTTAAACTGCAGACAAAAAACTCTATCAATTCCAACTTTAATAAATGCTTCAACTTTCTCTCGCAAACGCATCAATCTTGCTGGAGCCTGTTCGCCTGAAAAAAATTCTTGTGGCTGTGGCTCGAATATCATTACGACTGATGGGAGCTTTAGGTCTTTAGCTTTACCTATGAGTTGCTTTAATATAGCTCGATGCCCAAGATGTATGCCATCAAAGGATCCAATGGTTGCAACACAACCAATTTGGGCGGGCTTTAAGTTATGTAAGCCCCTAATAAACTTATTCTTATATTTAGCCACTTATCATCGATTTAAAAAACGAAACAAAATTATACCCATCTAGGAAAATTAAAAATAGATTAGTTCTAAATTATATTAACGTTCAGCCAAGCTTTCCGACGATCTTCAGTAAATTTATTTGTTTTTAAGGTGCGAAGCCCGAAAACCGCTCAAAAAAAGGATGGAAATATAAACAACTATGGCCATGATACAGATCATACCTAATGAGCTTGCTCTTTCCCACCAGACCATATCAAACCAGCTATTCGAATAACTAATTGACACATATAGGCAAATACACATCGCGATATTTGCATTAAATAGCATTACTAAAAATTTACGCCAACCTTCCTCTGGTTTATAGATATCATTCTTACGCAAACCTTTGAAGAGTAAAAAACTGTTTAATATAGCCGCCAATGATGTTGCAAAAGCCAATCCTACATGACCGATTCCGAGGTAGAAATGTAATGGTACAACTAAAACTACATTTAGACCCATATTTACAACGAGTGCAATGACGCCGATACGAACTGGAGTCTTTACGTCTTGACGGGAAAAGTATCCAGGTGCTAGCACCTTTATTAGCATGAAAGCTATGATGCCTGTTGAGTAAGCTCGCAAACTAAATGTAGCCATAGACATATCTCTGGGGGTCATAACCTCTCCATAGTAAAAGAGTGATATCAAGATAGGTTCAGCTAAAATTATCAATGCTAGTGCAGCAGGTATTGCGATGAGAAATACAAGACGAATAGCCCAATCTAATGTTGCACTAAACTTTTCTAGACTATCAGAAACGTGTTGCTGTGATAGATTAGGCAATATAACAGTTGCGATAGCGACGCCAAATACACCTAAAGGAAGTTCAGCTAAACGGTCAGAATAGTAAAGCCAAGAAATACTGCCTGTCGGAAGAAATGAAGCTATCATCGTATCTAGCAAAAGATTTATTTGGCTTACTGAGACCCCAAAAATTGCAGGAGCCATCAAGCTTAAAATCTTTACTACTCCTTTATCCTTCCAAGATACTTGAGGTGTAGGAACCATACGAATTTTAGCTAGGAAAGGTAGCTGAAATAAAAGCTGAATTATACCTGCAGCCAGAACACCCCAAGCAAGGGCATAAACTGGCTTGTCAAACCAGGGAGAGATGAAAATCGCAGCTATTATTAGAGAGAGATTCAAAAAAATTGGAGTAATAGCTGGAACAGCAAATCTCTCATAGCTATTTAAAATAGCTCCAGCAAAACCTGTCAGTGATATTAAAAGCAAATAAGGGAATGTTATTCTCAACATATCACTAGCAGCAGAAAATTTCTCAGGGTCTTCTAACCAAAATCCAAATGCAAAGATGCCTGTAACTAAAGGTGAAGCTATGACGACAAAAATTGTAACTGCAATAAGCACTGAGCCTAAAACCCCAGCTACTGTATCAACAAGAGCTTTTACTGCAGCCTGGTTTCCAGACTCTTTATATTCTGCTAAAACGGGTACAAATGCCTGAGAAAATGCACCCTCAGAAAATAAACGACGAAAGAAATTAGGAATCTTGAATGCTACAAAAAATGCATCTGCCATAGCGTCTGCACCAATAAATCTTGCTATTACTATATCACGCATCAAGCCAGCTAATCTCGAGCACATCGTCATAAAAGACACTACGCCGCTCGATCTAAGAAGCTTGGATGATCCATATCCAAGATTAACTTTCTCAGTTTTATGATCAATATCCTGATCCTTCAAAATATGAACTCCGATAACTTGAACAATTTAAACTGGGCTTAAAAACAATCTGTTAAGAGCGCTTAGATTATTCTTTTGCTCACACAGAATCTTAATTTTACCCTTAAAATGAGTAGCTATAACAGACGATTTAAATATCTTTATGAAGATTTCGTCATAATTGATATTGATAAGCACAGTCAAACATTGTATATTCTCGCGCTTTATAAGTATGTGAAAAAAACTAAACATAATCTAACAAGGAGCATTAAGTGGCCAATTCATCACAAGCACGCAAAAGAGCGCGGCAAAATGAAAAGAATCGTAGGCATAATGGCGGATTACGCTCTATGATTAGAACCTATTTAAAAAAGACAGATGCCGCAATCCAGTCGCGCAAGATTGAAGCAGCCCAAGCTGCATATAATGAGGTAGTCCCAATGCTTGATTGCGTTGCAGACAAGGGTATTATCCATAAAAATAAAGCTGCTCGGCACAAAAGTAGATTAAACACAAAAATAAAAGCCCTTTCAGACAGTTAAAGTATGTAATTAGCATAAAACTAAATTATCTCTATGGATTAGTTCTTCAGCATCGCAATAACCTAATTCATCTGCGATCATTTCGCTGCTTTTACCTAAAATTTTTGCACTTTCTTCAGAGTTGTAATTAACAAGGCCTCTAGCGATCTCTAGCCCCTTTTCATCAACACATGTTACGAGATCCCCTTTATAAAATGTCCCTTTGATCGATAGGACTCCTACAGGTAGGAGACTTTTGCCATGATCGGTCAACATCTTTGAGGCGCCCAAATCCAGTGTCAAAGAGCCACACACTTTAAGTCTACCTACTAACCATTGTTTTCGTGCTGCGATTGGTTCTTTATCAGATATTAACATAGTGCCCAATGCTTCCCCTTCTGATAACCTAGATAAGATCTGATTAACTCTTCCGCCTGCTATAACAGTATTTGCACCTGAGCGAGCAGCGAGTTTGGCTGCTTTAAGTTTTGTGATCATGCCTCCTCTTCCAAGAGTGCTTGAAGACCCAGCTAGCTCAAGTAGAGATTCATCTTGAGAATTTCCATTAGTAACTAAATTTGCATTTGGATTTTTTCTTGGATCTGCATCAAAAAGGCCATCTTGATCAGTAAGTATAACCAATAGATCAGCATCTATTATATTGGCAACCAATGCAGCCAAAGTATCATTATCTCCGAAACGAATTTGATCAGTAGCAACAGTATCGTTTTCATTAATAACGGGTATAACACCTAATTTAATCAATTCTTGAAGTGTATTTCTTACATTTAAATAACGCTCGCGATTTGAAATATCATCATGATCTAATAAAATTTGAGCGGTATTTCGCCCATATTCTTGAAATTGCGACTCATAAGCCTGAACTAGACCTGTTTGCCCAACAGCGGCTGCAACTTGCAGTCCATGAACAGAATTAGGTCTTTCGATCCAGCTAAGTCTAGACATACCCTCTGCTACCGCACCAGAAGAAACAATTATAATCTCTATTCCACCTTCAAGTTGATGTACTATTTGTTCTACCCACAACGCGATAGCTTCCTTATCCAGCCCGTTACCATTAGCTGTAAGCAAAGCACTTCCAATTTTTACTACCCATCGTTTGGAATTTTTTATGCAATCTCTATTATTTACCATACATTACTCAGCTAACTATTTTCTCTAAAAACTTTATTTTTTTTGAAAAACTTTTACTTAATTTCATTATTCAACTTCATCATCAAATGACAATGATGACTCCTTAAGCATTTTTATTCTCTCTCTAGCTTCGACCTGCATTTTCGTCTGATTTTCTAATTCACGGGCCGCTATATCTGGATCCTCTTGCTCAGCATTCCAGCACTTATCAAGATGATTCATTATATCTTGACACAAAGCATCGGTTCCAACAGAACTGATACCAGATATATAATATACAGGGCCAGTCCATTCTAATTTTTTTACAACTTCCGTACATTTATCTTTTCTTTCGCTCTCTGATAGTAGGTCAGTTTTGTTCAAGACCAACCAGCGCTCTCGACAATAGAGTGTATGGCTGAATAAATCTAGTTCATTTTCAATAACCTTAATATTATTGATAGGGCAGGAACCATCAGCTGGAAGCATATCAACCAAGTGAAGCAATATGCGTGTTCTAGTTAAGTGTTTCAAAAAATGAATTCCTAGTCCTGCACCATCTGCGGCTCCTTGAACTAAACCTGGTATATCTGCAATTACAAAACTCCGGTATTTTTCAGGGCTAACTACCCCTAAGTTTGGTACTAAGGTAGTAAAAGGATAATCTGCTACCTTTGGCTGAGCTGCAGATACAGATCGAATAAATGTTGATTTACCTGCATTGGGAAGTCCAAGTAAGCCGACATCAGCCAAGATTTTTAGTTCAAGCTTAAGATGACGGAATTCTCCATCAGTACCCAATGAAGTCTGCCTAGGTGCTCGATTAGTACTTGATTTATAACGTGTATTCCCCAAACCATGGAAGCCAGCCTTAGCTACTAATAAGTGGTCTCCACTTCCTGTTATATCGCCAAGTGTTTCCTGAGTAGCTTCATCTATGACGGTTGTACCCACAGGCACCTTAAGGATCAAGTCATTTCCACCCCTTCCTGTGCAGTTCTTTGGTTTGCCCGCCTCCCCACTTTCAGCATTGAAGTTACGCTGAAAGCGAAAATCTACTAAAGTATTAAGACTACTATCTCCTTCCAAATAAACATTTCCGCCATCACCTCCGTCACCTCCGTCAGGACCACCTTTTTCAATAAATTTTTCACGACGAAAACTTAGGCAACCGTTTCCACCGCGACCTGCCTGCACATGAATAGTTGTTTCATCAACAAATTTCATAAGTTCCAACCACTAATATATTTTTATCAAAAATAAAAAAACCCCGCTTTCGCAGGGTTAAAATTAGATCATTGAAATGATCTCAATACTATCAAAATAATTATTAACTAAGGTTTCCAAAAGAAGCTAAAGAATATTATGCAGAGATAATATCAACATATTTGCGATTTTTTGGACCTTTCGTTGAAAATCTTACTTCTCCGTTGCTTGTTGCGAAGATTGTATGATCTCGACCAATACCTGCATTAGTACCAGCATAAAACTTTGTTCCGCGCTGTCTTAGGATAATGCTTCCAGCGGAAACATTCTCACCGCCATAACATTTAACTCCGAGTCTTTTACTTTCTGAATCGCGTCCGTTTTTTGTACTACCACCAGCTTTCTTGTGAGCCATAACGCTCTCCTATTTTTTATCTTCAATCTTGATTTTCGGTTTAGCTGCAGTCTTTGGTTTGGCTGCAGTCTTTGGTTTGGCTGCAGTCTTTGGTTTGGCTGCAGTTTTTGGTTTAGCTGCAGTCTTCGGTTTAGTTGCAGTCTTCGGTTTAGCTTCTGTTTTGGGCTTAACTACAGTCTTTGTTTTATCAGAACCTATACTAATAATCTTTATTTCAGTGAACCATTGACGATGGCCCATTTGCTTTCTACTATGCTTGCGACGGTTAAACTTGATTATCTTTACTTTATCAGAACGACCGTGAGTTAATATCTCTGCAGTAACTTTTACACCAGTTACGAAAGGTGTGCCTATTTTTACCTCATCACCGTTTGTGACCATGAGCACTTCATCAAAGTCGATTTTTTCACCTGTTGCTATATCCATTTTTTCCACGCGAAGGAATTCACCTTCTTCAACACGATGTTGCTTACCGCCACTTTTTATAACTGCGTACATAGAGTTTTCTCCGTATTCGTAACAACCAGTTTATGCCTAAAAAACTATTTTTCTAGGCCGATTTTACGAGGTGGTGAATTCTAAGATAAACCTAATTTAATCGCAAGAATAAATTTTTATAAAATATCTATATAATAGTTATAATATCCAACTTACGTAAATTGTTAGGATCGCTGGCATGTTGCCATTTCATGAAGTAGTAAAATCTGAGTTTGAAGAAGTTAATGGTATAATCGTTAATCGATTAAATTCTGAAGTAGACCTAGTTGAAAATATTGGTCAATACATCATTGATGGTGGTGGCAAACGAATGAGGCCGCTATTAGTTATCTTAAGTGCTAAAGTTTCCGGATATAAGGGATCGGATCATCTACATCTAGCAGCGGTTATTGAATTTATACATACAGCCACTTTACTTCATGATGATGTTGTGGATACATCTGATCTTCGCCGTGGTAAAGCTACCGCAAATACAAAATTTGGGAATGCTCCTAGTGTGCTTGTTGGGGATTTTCTTTATTCACGAGCATTTCAAATGCTTGTTGGAGTTGGTAACTTAGATGTGATGCAAACTATTGCAGATACCACCAACGCTATATCTGAGGGAGAAGTCCAACAGCTTGCTAATGCCAGGAACTCAAATATATCTGAGGACGTATATAAAAAAGTAATATTTAAAAAAACAGCCATACTTTTCGATGCAGCTGCAAAAATAGGTGCAATTATTGCCAAACCTAATACTGATCATATTAAATCTCTTAGTGATTACGGAAGAAATATTGGAATGGCCTTTCAGCTGATGGATGATGTTTTAGATTACAACGGTGATTCTGAAAATTTAGGGAAAAATATTGGTGATGATTTAGCTGAAGGAAAGATGACTTTGCCGCTAATTTATGCGATGAAGAACGGGAAAAATTCGCAAAAACTTGTGATTCAAGAAGCTATAAAAAATACTAATGTTTGTGATCTAATGAATATTTTAACTATTATTAAAGAAACTGGGGCTCTAGAATACAGCATGTCTTGTGCAAAAAAACACGCTATGGATGCTAAGCGATGTTTGGTAGATCTTCCTAAAAGTATTGAAAAAATTGCAATGCTAGAGCTAGCTGAATTTTCAATTGATCGAAAATATTGAATAGTTTGGAAAAATTTAGGGTGATTCAATTTTTTAAAAACCAATAGATTAGACTGCTATTTTCTATTTCTGGACTTAATAGAATATATCAGATTAAATTCTAAATTAATTAGTGATAAATATTTAGGCAACTGAACGCAAAACAAAAAAGGCTAAGCAATCAATGACAACTTTTATTCCGCAATCACAAAACTCCTATGATTATGACGAGTTAATCTCTTGTAGTAAGGGAAATCTCTTTGGTGAAGGGAATGCTCAGCTTCCTGGTCATAATATGCTGATGGTAGATAGAATAACTCATATACATGCGACTGAAGGAAAGTACGGCAAAGGAACTATGATCGCTGAGCTAGATATAAGACCAGATTTATGGTTTTTTGGTTGCCATTTTGAAGGAGACCCTGTCATGCCGGGTTGCTTAGGTTTAGATGCTATGTGGCAGTTAACTGGTTTTTTCTTAGCATGGAAAGGTAATCAAGGAAGAGGCAGGGCTCTTGGTTCTGGTGAAGTTAAATTTGTAGGGCAAATTCTTCCTTCTGCTAAACTTGTAACCTACAGAATTGACGTGTCACGAGTAGTAGAACGAAAACTCAAAATGGTTATAGCGGATGGAACTGTTTCCGTAGATGGCAGAGAAATTTATTCTGCAAAAGATCTTCGTGTTGGGTTATTTGATTCAACTGACAACTTTTAAACGTTTATATTATAATTAAGGTTTAGGTATATAGATTGTCGGAGAGAAATATCCGAATTATTAAATGATTCAGGGGCATAAAATGAAACGAGTGGTAATTACTGGAATGGGTATTGTTTCTTGCTTAGGTAATGATAAAGAAACTGTTACCAAGTCACTTTATGAATGCCAATCAGGTATAGCTTTCCAAGAAGAGTTCAAAGAGATGGGTTTGCGATGTAATGTTGCAGCTAAATTAGATTTAGATATAGCGGAGCATATCGATAGAAAAGTTTCTAGATTTATGGGGCCATCAGCTTCTTATGGTTATATTGCAATGGAAAAAGCAATCGCAGATGCTAGTTTGTCTGATAATCAGGTATCTAATATTAGAACAGGTCTAGTTATGGGGTCTGGTGGTGTTTCAGGGGAAATGTTTACTGAAACAATCGATGTTATGCGTGATCGAGGAATAAAGCGTGCTGGGCCCTACAGAGTGACACAGATAATGGCTAGTACCGTTTCTGCATGCCTAGCGACACCATTTAAAATAAAAGGAATAAATTACTCAATTTCATCAGCTTGTGCCACCAGTGCCCATTCTATTGGTCATGCTGTGGAGCTAATACAAATGGGTAAGCAAGATATGGTATTTGCTGGTGGTGCAGAAGATATGCATTGGTCAATGGCAGGTATGTTTGACGCTATGGGAGCACTTTCAAGCAAATATAATGATACACCTGAAATAGCATCCAGAGCCTATGACGCTGACAGAGATGGTTTTGTTCCAGGAGTGGGTGCAGGGTGCCTAGTAGTTGAAGAATTGGAGCATGCTATTGCTAGGGATGCAAAAATTTATGCAGAAATAACTGGTTATGGAGCTACATCGGATGGCTATGATATGGTTGCTCCCTCCGGTGAAGGAGCGGCTAGATCAATGAAAATGGCCATGGAAACGTCTGATGATAAAATTGATTACATAAATACACATGGCACTAGCACGCCAGTAGGAGATCTCGCAGAATTATCAGCGATTAAAACTGTGTTTGGTGATAAAATTCCGCCAATAAGCTCAACAAAATCACTATCAGGTCACGGTCTTGGAGCAGCTGGAGTACAAGAAGCTATTTATTGTTTGTTGATGATGGAGAGTGATTTCATTTGTGCATCCGCAAATCTTGATAATTTGGATCCTGAAGCTATTGATGTTCCAATCCTAGATAGTCGATTAGATAAAGCTAATTTGAAGAATGTTATGAGTAATAGTTTTGGATTTGGCGGAACCAATGCAACATTAATTTTTAAAAAATATTAATAATCATAATTTTAACAATTAACGAATATGTTTTATTTCAATTAAAAGCATCTTCAATCTCGATATAGAATTTGAATAGCAAACCTGTTAAATTATATATTGAATTTAATAATTTTAAAATTGAGGCAAAATATGGCTCGTGGCATAAATAAAGTAATTTTAGTAGGGAATCTAGGTAAAGACCCAGAAGGTAAATTTATGCCCAACGGAAATGCTGTTACGAATATAGCAATTGCTACCAGCGAGTCATGGAAAGATAAACAAACTGGTCAACAACAAGAAAGGACCGAGTGGCATAGAGTAGTTTTCTTTAATCGCCTTGCAGAAATAGCAACAGAATATTTAAAGAAAGGATCAAAAGTTTATTTAGAAGGATCTCTGCGAACTCGCAAGTGGCAAGCACAAGATGGGCAAGATCGATATACAACTGAGATTGTGGCCAGTGAAATGCAGATGCTCGACAGTCGTGGTGGCTCTTCAGACTATACGAGCTCAGACGCAGAAAGTGATTTAGCAAAACCAATATCTAATACTGAAATGACTTCGAAAGAAACCACAGCAACTCAGGGTTCTGGATCTAACGACTTTGACGATGACATCCCATTTTAGGCTAGAATCATTTTTTCATTAACTAAAATAGGTTTTTCTTCCCAAAATCTTCTCCATGCTTTCGGGACAAAATTGATCCATATCTACCTTAAAGTATGCAAGCTGTTGTTCTGCAATAATTACAACATCACATATACCTGGTACATCTGAAATATAATCTTCAGGAATTATAATATCTTCAGGGGTTAAATGAACTGTTAATGTTTTAAAATGACGTGGTTTTTTCATTGTTGCTGCAAATATAACCCATAAGATTGTTAGGCAAGCAGTTAACCAAAATACTCCTGCATATCCAAAATAATGCGCAAACATCCCGCCAGATATGCCTCCTAAAAATGCCCCCAAAAACTGGCTAGTCGAGTAAATTCCTATTGCTGTACCCTTGGCCCCAGCGGGTGCAAGTTTACTAACTAATGATGGTAATGTGGCCTCGAGTAAATTAAAGGCCATAAAAAAAGTGAATAAACCTAATAAAAAGATTATATGGTTATTCAAACCACTTCCAAGAAGTATCTCACCTAGTGTTAATAGAAGTATTGCGCCAATGAAAACTAACTTAATTTTTTGTTTCTTTTCAGCAATGAATATAAACGGCAGCATACAGATAAATGAAAGGCCTAGAATAGTTAGATAAATTACCCAATGACCTTCGCGATTAAAATTGAAGGTTTGCTCCAAAATTAAGGGTACCGAGATCCAGATAGCCATCTGAGAAAAATGTAATACTGCAATACCAAAATTTAGCCGCAATAGTTCGCGATTTTTTAGTAGTCTAGAAAACATCTGAGGAACTGCTTGTGATTCTGGGTTATTCCTCAATACTGACGGGGTTGGGACCAAAAAGAATAATATTAATGATCCTAAAATTGATAGGACTGCAGTTAACCAAAATAAACCTGGCAGCCCCCAGAGGTTAGCTAAAATTGGTCCTACAATAAGAGATACAGCGAAAGATACACCGATGCTAGCACCAATGACTGCCATAGCTTTTGTTCGACTCTGCTCAGTTGTGAGGTCTGAAAGTAAAGCCATTATAGTACTCGCAACTGCACCAACGCCCTGAAGCGCCCGCCCAGCAATTAAACCCCACATCGTTTCTGATGTAGCAGCTATTATGCTGCCTAAGAAAAAAATCAGCATTCCGATAAAAATTATTGGTTTTCTACCAAATCTATCTGATAGAAAACCCAGGGGTATTTGAAATAAACCTTGCGTTAAACCATATACTCCAAGAGCAACGCCAACAAGAATAATAGTACTTCCTGAATACTCCTCTGCATATAAGGATAAGACTGGAAGTAACATGAATAAACCGATCATTCGAAAAGCATAGAGAGACGCTAAACCGAACAGACTTTTTTTTTCCAGAGGGCTCATTAATTACTCAGTATTTTATAGGCTAATAATACATACATTATAGTTTGCATCATCAATGGATGTAATGGTTAAAACAATAAAGCTCATCTTAATATCAATATAAATTTAACTATTGAAAAAAAATCGCATTCGTCGATTAAAATCATGTGATCTCTCTTGCTTTATCAGCATTATTTAATCATCATGGCGTGTTGAATTTTAGGCTTCCTTAAAGTATGAAAAATATCACCATTCACGGCGCAAAAACTCATAATCTAAAGTCAGTAGATCTTATTTTACCTCGAGATAAAATTATTGTAATTACCGGCTTATCTGGATCTGGTAAATCATCTTTAGCTTTCGATACTCTTTATGCAGAGGGGCAAAGACGTTATGTTGAATCTTTATCTGCTTATGCCCGTCAATTTTTATCGATGATGGAAAAACCCGATGTAGATCATATCGAAGGTTTATCCCCAGCTATATCGATTCAGCAAAAGTCGACATCACATAATCCTCGCTCAACTGTAGGAACAATTACAGAAATATATGACTATTTGCGTTTACTCTATGCCCGTGCAGGCGAGCCTAAATGCCCAGAGCATGGCACACCCTTAAAAGCTCAGACTATAAGTCAGATGGTGGATCAAGTTCTTGCGCTGCCCCGTGATACAAAATTAATTTTACTAGCTCCTATTGTAAAAGATAGAAAAGGTGAGCACGCACACATCTTTCAAAATATGCGAGCGCAAGGTTTTATTCGAGCTAGAATAGATGGGCTTATCGTAGATCTTGATGATGTACCTATACTAGAAAAAAATAAAAAACATACTATCGAAATTGTAATTGATCGTTTTAAAGTTAAGCCCGAGATACAACTTAGGCTTACAGAATCTTTTGAAACTGCAATCAATATATCTGAAGGTCTGGCAATAGTTAGTTCTATGGATGGATTGCCAATAATTCAATCAGAGGAAGAGGACAATAATAGCCCTAGAAATTCACCAGAAATTCTTTTTTCTGCTTTATTCGCATGCTCTATATGTAATTATAGTATAGACGAACTTGAACCAAGAATGTTCTCTTTTAATAGCCCCTCAGGTGCCTGTCCAGATTGTGATGGTTTAGGAGTCAAACAATTTTTCGATATAGACTTAATTGTACAATTTCCAGAATCTTCTATTGCTGAAGGAGCTATCAGAAGTTGGGATAGAAAAAATCTATTTTATTATAATATGCTTACTTCAATATCCAAACACTATGATTTTGATATTGATACCCCATTTCAAAATCTTGAGCCAAACCACCAACAAGCAATACTTTTTGGAAGCGGCAAAGACATCATAGAGTTCAGCTATACTAATGACAAAGGTATCACCTTTTATCGAAGTCATACATTTGAAGGCATTATTCCAAATATGGAAAGGCGCTACAAAGAAACAGAATCAAATCATGCAAGAGAAGATCTTATAAAATATTTAAATATTCAAAATTGCCCTGGCTGTAATGGAGCGCGTTTAAAAGAAGCGGCGAGACATACTTTCATAGACGGGAAGTCTCTTCCTGAAATTGGTAGTTATCCTGTGGGAGATCTTGCAGATTATTATAAGAAATTACATCTAGAAGGTAGTAGAGGAGAAATTGCAGAAAAAATCTTAAAAGAAATTAGAAATCGCCTAAATTTCTTGGTAGATGTTGGTCTTAATTATTTAAATCTCAACAGAAGTGCAGAGAGCTTATCAGGAGGAGAGGCTCAGCGTATAAGGCTAGCTAGTCAAATTGGGGCTGGTCTTGTTGGTGTCATGTATATCCTTGATGAACCATCAATCGGTTTACACCAAAGAGATAATGAGCGTCTGTTGGCTACCCTTACTAGATTAAGAGATATTGGTAATACAGTAATTGTAGTGGAACATGATGAAGAGGCTATAAGACGAGCAGACTATATCGTAGATATCGGTCCTGGGGCAGGTATTCATGGCGGAGAAGTTGTTGCAAAAGGAAGTTATGATGATATTGTGAAGGAGAGTCGCTCTCTCACGGGAGATTATTTATCAGGCAGGAAGGAGATAGTTGTACCGAAAAAGCGCACCATAGCAACAGATAAAAAAATTTTATTAAATGGAGCAAACGGAAATAATCTTAAAAATGTTAATCTTGAAATACCTATAGGTCTTTTCACTTGCATTACTGGTGTATCAGGGTCTGGGAAATCAACTTTAATCAATGAGACTCTTTATCCGATTGCTGCAACTGAACTAAATAACGCTTCAACTAAAAAATCCGAAGACTACAAGTCTATACAAGGGATTGATTGCTTTGATAAGTGTGTTGATATTGACCAAAGTCCAATTGGTAGAACGCCTAGGTCGAATCCTGCTACTTATACAGGTATATTTACACCGATTAGAGAATTATTTGCAGGTACTCAAGAAGCTCGCTCTAGGGGTTACAAGCTAGGCAAATTTAGCTTTAACGTTAAAGGTGGACGCTGTGAAGCATGCCAGGGAGACGGTCTGATTAAAGTTGAAATGCATTTTCTTCCAGATGTATATGTCCCATGTGATATCTGCAAAAGCAAGCGTTATAATCGTGAAACATTAGAAGTTGTATATAAAGGAAAAAATATTTCTCAAGTGTTGGATTTAACAGTAGAAGATGCTCTAGAGTTTTTCAGACCCGTTCCATCTGTAGCAAAAAAATTGCAAACTTTGATTGATGTAGGCCTTTCTTACATAAAATTAGGGCAAGCTGCAACAACTCTATCAGGCGGAGAAGCACAAAGGGTTAAGTTATCTAAAGAGCTGTCTAAAAGAGATACAGGAAATACATTATATATTTTAGATGAACCAACAACAGGACTACATTTTCACGATATACAACAGCTATTAACTGTTTTACACCGATTGCGTGATCATGGAAATACAATAGTTGTTATCGAGCATAATTTAGATGTAATAAAAACAGCTGACTGGTTAGTAGATCTGGGCCCAGAAGGGGGTGAAGGTGGAGGTTATATTATTGCCACTGGCACACCAGAAGAAGTTGCAAATACTAATGGATCTCACACTGGCTATTTCTTAAAAAAAATATTAATGTAAATGTAACAAACTATTGCTATTGTGATCTAATATGATAATATACTGTATAAATAAACAGTAAGATATGTATTATGATTATTAGAAATATATATAAACATGTATTTTTGGCTCGCTCAAAAATACGATTAATGCGGTATCAATTATTTAATCAAGCACAATATAATTCCCCTGGAAATTATAAGATTGGTTTTCTTTGCAAAAAGACTCATCCTGTAACACTTGGGCCAGAGCAACTCAGTAGATTTTTCACATATATTGCAAATACTGAAAATTGAAGCCCCAGCAGCATGCTGGGTTCAATCTCTCATGCTTTCATTTCTTTCGCTTTTATTATTTTTGATCATAGAAATTATATTTAATAACTGACTTTATACTCACGTCTATCTCTCTGTTAATATATGCTAATTAGTTTTTTTAAACTTCGAGCCCTCGAGAGAATTTCGGTATGAAGGTATATAAAGTTGGTGGTGCTATACGTGATAAACTTATTGATTATCCGTTTACAGACGAAGATTGGGTAGTAGTTGGCGCAGAGCCAAAAGAGCTAATCGATAAAGGATTTATTCAGGTTGGTGTTGATTTTCCTGTATTTCTGCATCCTGAATCTAAAGATGAATACGCACTTGCTCGATCCGAAAGGAAATCTGGCCGAGGCTACAAAGGATTTGAGTTTTTTACAGGTCCTCAGGTAACACTAAAGCAAGATCTTTCTCGGAGAGATCTCACAGTAAACGCTATGGCAGAGGATTGTGATGGAAAAATTATCGATCCCTATGGAGGCCAAGACGATCTATCGAAAAAAATATTACGTCATGTATCTGGTGCTTTTGTAGAGGATCCATTGCGAGTACTTCGTGTGGCCAGGTTTGCTGCTCGTTATCACCATCTTGGATTTAAGGTCGCAGACGAAACTATGCTCTTGATGACAGATATCACAAATAGTGGGGAACTTGAATATCTAAGTCCAGAGAGAGTTTGGCTAGAAACTGAAAAAGCACTTAAAGAAAGATCACCAAGCACTTATATTGAAACACTTTATAAATGTAAAGCGCTCACAAAGATTTTTCCAGAAATTAGTAGAGTTTTTGATCTCGCTTCAGAAAAAGATAAAATTGATGGAAAATTTCTTACTTTATCAATTTTGAATTATGCAGCTAAATTAGATAAAGACGCCTGCACTCGGTTCGCAGTTTTATTTAGCAATATTAATTTAGGTAGCCAGTCAATTCCTTCAAACATGAAATCAATCGATGAGGATATTGAGGTTATTAATAATCTTTTTGATCGATTAAAGGTTCCTAATCGTTACCGAAATTTTGCAATAAATTTTGTAAGATACAAAGATTTATATCATTGTTTGGAAAATCTAGAGCCACAAATTATTTTGGATATGCTCAAAAGTATTGGTGCCTTTAAAAAAGCGGAGAATTTAGAAAAATTTATATATTGCTGTGAGGCAGAGGCACAAATAATCCAAAAAAATAAAGGTGATAATAAAGTTTATGGGCGAGGTGCTTGGTTAAAGCAAGTATTAAGCCAAATTATGCTCATAAATAACAGAGAGTTAATTTCAGAAGGCTATTCAGGTGTAAAGCTTGGGAAAGAAATAGATCGACGTCGAAAAAAAATCATAGCTAAATTATTAAGATAAAAGAGACTAGCTCAATCATCATGAAAAAAAAACGTGTAGCTATTATAACAGGTGGAGCTCGGCGTATTGGTGAAGAAATTTCACGCACTTTTCATCAAAAAGGATATGATATTGCTATCCACTACAATAAATCTAAGCAGGATGCTGAGAGACTTGCTCAAGAATTAAATGTTATTCGTGATGATTCAGCTGCAACTTTTAAGGCGGAATTAGGCAACGTTATAGAAATTAAATCTATGGTTAAAAGTATACTTCTTTGGCGAAAAAAAATAGATGTACTTATAAATAATGCTTCGAGCTTTTTCCCCTGCTCTTTGGTTGAAGCTGGAGAAAAAGAATGGGATATATTAATCAATAGTAACCTGAAAGGTCCTTATTTCGTTAGCCAAGCAATTGTTCCTAAACTTACAAAGAATGCCAGTATTATAAATATAAATGATATTTTTTCTTTTATGCCTCTCGAAAATTACAGTATTTATTCTATTGCTAAGGCTGGAAATAGAATGCTTACCAAAACTTTAGCTAAAGAGCTTGCTCCCAAAATACGTGTCAACGGAATAGCTCCTGGTCTGATACTCTGGCCAAATAGCACATTACAAATGGAAGAAGAAACAAGACAGAAAATTATGAAGAGTATACCGCTGCAACGTAATGGATCAGTACAAGATATTGCCAAAACAGCTCTATTTCTAGCTACATCAGCAAGCTATATTACTGGGCAAACTATTGTTGTAGACGGTGGAAGCTCAATATGAATTGGGGTACTAATTCATTTTTTCTTTAGCTTTTCACGCTCTATAATGATACCAACATCGTCAGCAGCATCTACTGCTGCTGGTTTTCCTACACGCAAACGCACCCAATGTGTATCAAATTCATTAAGGATTATTTCTGCAATTTTTTCAGCCATTGTTTCAAGTAAAAAAAATTCACTTCTTTGTAAAAAGCCTTCTAAGCGCTTTGCAATTAAACTGTAATCAACGGCAAACCGAATATCATCAGATTTTGATGCTTCAAGATTATCTGTGGCAATTTCTATATCTATACCAACCATTTGGGGAGTCTGACGCTCCCAATCATAAACACCAATAATTGTCTCTATCTTTAAATTTTTGATATAAATTATATCTTTCATATCTTATCACCCACCTAGAGATTGAAGTCTATCTATTGGCCAACGAGGCTGAATATTTAATTCAAGGCTGTCATGCTGCCCAACCAAAAGGCGCTGGCATCCAGCAAAAGCAATCATGGCTCCATTGTCAGTACAAAATTCATGTCGTGCAAAAAATACTTTCCCATCAACCTCACTCAGCGACTCTGCAAGTGTTTCCCGTAGTCGGACATTTGCAGAAACACCGCCAGCAATAACTAATCTTTGTAACCCAGTTTTTTTTAGTGCCCGAATACATTTTATTTTTAGTGTATCCACTACTGCATCCTCAAAAGCATAAGCAATATCAGCCATTGTTTGATCATCAGGCAAAATATTATCCACGCGATGACTAATAATAGTGTTTAGAGTAAAAGTTTTGAGTCCTGAAAAACTAAAATCTAATCCTGATCGGTTTATCATTGGTCTTGGGAACTTGAATCTTCCAGCAACACCTTTCTTTGCAAGCTTAGCAATTGCTGGCCCTCCCGGATAATCAAGATCAAGCATTTTGGCCGCCTTATCAAAAGCTTCACCAGCCGCATCGTCAAGAGACTCGCCAAGAATATGGTAAACCCCTACATTCTTTACCTCCACAAGTTGTGTATGACCGCCAGAAACTAAGAGAGCAACAAATGGGAACTCAGGGCATGTATCCTCTAACATTGGGGCCAATAGGTGTCCTTCCATGTGATGGATACCTATTGCAGGAACTTTCCAGGCATATGCCAAAGAGCGGCCAACACATGCTCCAACCATAAGAGCTCCTATCAAACCAGGACCTGTTGTGTATGCTAGTCCATCTATTTCTTTTGGTGACGTATTGGCATCCAATAAAACTTTCTTTATTAAAGGTAAAATTTTTCTAACATGGTCTCTTGAGGCAAGTTCTGGAACTACTCCACCATATTCTGCGTGAACTTCCACTTGGCTATACAGATCATGCGCTAACAGCCCCTGTTTATCGTCATAGATCGCTATGCCGGTCTCATCACAAGACGTTTCGATACCTAATATGCGCATTTTTTATAACTCAATTTGTCTATCTTATTATTCAACAGGTTAAAGGTAAGCACGATACAATAGTTTTTGATGATATTAACCTAGTTATTGCTCTTTTTCGTGTTTTTCTTTAAAAAACTATTGCGGATATTTTTTGGGTGTCTTATAAAAGTTTTGCAACTCTGACGGTATATGTTTAGAATAGCCGCGATTATTTTTAAGGTGCTCGAAGTGAATAAATTTTGACTTAAGAGCAATTGAATATTACTTAACAGGAAAATTTATGCCATTTGTTCGTATTAAAGAAAATGAGCCTTTTGATGTTGCTCTCAGACGCTTCAAGCGTTCATGCGAAAAAGCTGGGGTATTAGCAGATGTTCGTAGTAAAGAATTCTATGAAAAACCAACGTGGGAACGTAAAAGAAAAGCGGCAGCCGCTGTTAAACGTCATGCTAAAAAGAATTCTCGAGATAACCGCAAATTTGTTCGCATGTATTAAATCTAGAGTTATCTTCATTATTTTATTGTTTAAGCGCCGCAATGTCGGCGCTTTTTTGCATTTGGGGGATTAGATGATGAGCAAAGAACTAAAGATAAAAATCGTAGAAGAGATGAAAAAAGCTATGCGTGCTAGAAATAAAGAGAGATTAGGCACAATTAGGCTTATCCTTTCTGAACTTAAACGTATTGAAGTCGATGAGCGAATTGAATTGGAGGATAATCGTGTTTTAGTGATACTCGATAAAATGGTCAAACAGCGAAGAGATTCTGTAGAACAATATACAAATGCAAACCGACAGGAACTTGCGGATATAGAAATTAATGAAATAAAAGTAGTACAAGAATTTTTACCCGAGGCATTAAGTGATTCGGAGATTTTAGTAATTGTTTTAGAGGCTATTGAATCAACAAATGCCTCATCCATGAAAGATATGGGAGCAGTAATGAGTGCAATTAAACCTAAAATACAGGGCCGAGCTGATATTGGTAAAGTTAGCAAAGTAATCAAGGATAAACTAATCTAAAAGTATAAAATTGTTTCTCAGAAGTAAAAAGTTTATGGTAACACTATGTCATTAAAAAAATTTCCATAAAATTCTATATTGCCAAAATAGAGTGGAGAAAGCATCTTTATGCCAGGCAGAATTCCACAAAATTTCATCGATGATGTTCTGGATCGATTAGATATTATCGATGTAATAGGTAGTCGGGTAGAGTTGCGTAAATCTGGCAAAAACTATTCTGCATGCTGCCCCTTTCATGACGAAAAAACTCCCTCCTTTAGTGTTAGTCCAGATAAGCAATTCTATTACTGTTTTGGATGTGGAGCTGGAGGAAATGCTGTTAGTTTCGTACTTGATTTTGATAAAACCACATTTCCAGAAACTATCGAAAATCTTGCAAAACGTGTTGGGCTAGAAATACCTGCTGAAGCGGTCAGTAATAACTCTGAGGGGAATTATAAAAAATTACTTTTTCCTGTTATCAAAGATGCTGATTCTTTTTACCGTCAAAGTCTTAGAGATCCAACGAATGCGAAAAAGGCTATTGAATACTTAAAATCTAGAGGGCTAAATGGAGAAACTGCTCGTAATTTCGGAATCGGTTTTGCTTCTCCCGGTTGGGAAAACTTACTTCAAGATCTAGGAAAAAATGAAGAGAAGGTAGAGCAACTTAAAATTTTAGGGCTCCTTATTGATCGAAATGAAGAAGGTAAGCTTTATGATCGTTTTCGAAATAGAATTATGTTTCCTATCAGAGACGTTCGTGGGAGGACTATCGGTTTTGGTGGTCGAGTGCTAAGTGACGAGAAGCCAAAATACCTAAACTCACCTGAAACACCGCTCTTCCATAAAGGGCGAGAGCTCTACGGTCTTTATGAGGCTAATAGACATTTTCGTAATATTGAAAATCTAATAGTTGTAGAAGGCTATATGGATGTTGCAGTACTTGCGCAAAATGGTGTTCATAATGCTGTCGCTACTCTCGGAACAGCAGTTACTATTGAGCATCTAAATAAGATATTTCGTTATACATCTGAGATTATTTTTTGCTTTGATGGAGATGAAGCTGGTAGAAAAGCTGCCTATCGAGCCTTAGATACATCACTACCTGTAATAGTGGATGGAAGGTCAGCAAAATTTATGTTTCTTCCTGAAGGTGAAGATCCAGATACAATAATCCGAAAAATTGGCGCAAAAAAATTTCTTGAGTTAGTTGCGAACGCAATGCCTTTATCAGAGTTTATTTTTGAGTCGCTTTCTGCTGAATATGACCATAACTCTGTAGACGGAAAGGCAAAACTTAGCAAACTTGTGATACCTTTGATAAATAAAATGCCCGGTGGAGTATTTAAAACTCTAATGATTAGAGCCTTATCCAAAAGAACTGATTTAGAAGAAAGTGAACTTAAAAGTCTTGTAGAATCAGAAAATAATAATCAATCCACCTATACCCCAAATGTATACTTTGATGAGAACTCAGAACAGCCAATAGATCATCACCTGGATCATAGCAGACTAAGAAATAGATCTATTCCAGAAATCAAAGCTCACTCTAACACAAAAAAGTATGTAAAAATGCCTGCTATTTATACACTAATTGCTCTATTGGCTAATCAGCCAGAGTTAGAAAAGTGCTTGCCTGAAGATGAAAAGTTAATGGGCTTGAAAATTGACGGATTTAATATGCTGGACAATTTAACAAAAATTATTCGAAAAAATCCTGACTATACTTTAAATCATATTATAGGAAGCATGCGGAGCATCGATGATACAAAACAAGCGGACCATTTCACTAAAATTATTGCAACAGATATGTTTCGCCCGATAACAAACAACAGTAGTAGGGATAACGAGAAAGAATTTAAAGAAATATTAACTAGACTTCTAAGAGGCTCACTCGATGAAATGGAGCCTTTAGCTCTATTTGATTATCTCGACTCAAAAGAAAATATTGATGATCACGCCTTAAAAAGCCTCAATAGAGCATGGTTTAAGCTTACTTCAGACCAAAAAAATGAAGAAATGAGGTCTCTTTTTAACCGGATTACTTCGAAGCCAAGGGCTTAATTGAGCTAAAAATTAACTTATTTTATCTTCTTGCATAGGACAAAATGGATTTATTTCAGTATAATAATATCGAAAATTATTCCCACCTAACTTTAGTCATAGCAGATCATATATGAGCGGTAGCGCACAACAACAGTCACGCATAAAGGATTTAATAACCAAAGGAAGAGAGCAGGGTTACCTGACCTATTCTGAGGTAAATGATCACTTACCTGAAGATATATCTGACCCTGATCAAGTTGAAGATATTATTCAAAATTTGACTGATATGGGTATAAGTGTGTTTGAAAATGCTCCTGATGCAGAAGATCTTTTAAGTACTGCAGATATAACCACCGATGAGGTTGCTGCTGCAGAGGCTGCTGCTGCACTCGCTGCTGTAGAAACTGAACAGCATCGCACCACCGATCCTGTGCGTATGTATATGCGAGAAATGGGTACTGTTGAACTACTTACCCGCGAAGGGGAAATAGAAATTGCAAAACGAATTGAAGAAGGAATTCGTGAGCTGATGTCTTCAATAGCCGAATGGCCAGATTTAGTTGACTATATCATAGAAGAATATGATTTAATCGAAAAAGATGAGCGGAAGCTTGCAGATATACTTATTGGTTACCTTAACCCAATGGCACACGTGCCTTCAGCTCTAGCTCAAGCAGAGGCTGCAAAAAAAGAAGATGAAGAAAATAATTTAGATGCTGTAGTTGAGGGTGTCGAGGAAGGGGAAGAGGAAGAGGAAGATACCGGATTAGATCCAGTAGAGGCAAAAGAACGTTTTGATTTACTTCGAAAACTAAATAAGAGCGCTAAAAAAGCTATAGAAAAAAATGGACGTGATCATAAATTAACCAGAAAAGCTATAAAAGAGCTTAGTGATCACTTTAAGTATTTGAAACTAGCTCCACGTAAATTTGATCCCCTTGTTGCTATTGTTCGAGAAACACTTTCAATAATTAGATTATCAGAGAGACAAATTACGAGTATGGTTGTTCGACAAGCAAGAATGCCCCGTGCGGACTTCATAAAAAGTTTTCCAGGAAATGAAACTAATGAGAATTGGACTGAAGAAATTTGTAAACAAGGTCACCCATGTGCAGAAAAACTCAAAGATCATGAAATCGAAATAAAAAGAGCACAACGAAGATTGGGTCGTATATCTGAAAAAAATGGTCTATCTATCACTCAGGTTAAAGATATTAATCGACGTATGTCTATTGGCGAAGCCAAAGCACGAAGAGCTAAAAAGGAAATGGTTGAGGCAAATCTACGTTTAGTTATATCTATTGCAAAGAAATATACCAATAGAGGACTTCAGTTTCTTGATCTAATACAAGAAGGTAATATTGGGTTAATGAAAGCAGTTGATAAATTTGAATACAGGCGGGGCTATAAATTTTCAACCTACGCTACTTGGTGGATTCGCCAAGCTATCACTCGATCTATTGCTGATCAAGCGCGCACTATCAGAATTCCTGTACATATGATTGAAACGATCAACAAACTTAACCGTATCTCAAGACAAATGCTTCAAGAAGCTGGCAGAGAACCAACACCTGAAGAATTAGGTGAGCGTATGGAAATGCCCGAAGATAAAATTCGCAAGGTGCTTAAGATCGCCAAGGAACCCATTTCAATGGAAACGCCAATAGGCGACGAAGACGATACCCATTTGGGTGATTTCATTGAAGATATTAATATTCTATCGCCTGTGGATTGTGCAACTAATGATAGCCTAACTGATGCAACTAGAGATGTGTTGAACGGGTTAACTATGAGAGAAGCAAAAGTACTTCGTATGCGATTTGGTATTGATATGAATACAGACCATACACTCGAAGAAGTTGGGAAACAGTTTGATGTGACACGCGAAAGAATTCGTCAAATTGAAGCTAAAGCTCTTCGCAAACTCCGTCACCCAAGTCGTTCTGATCATTTACGTAGTTTTCTCGATGAATAGAGAAATGCAAACATTTTTAAGGGCCCATAGCTCAGCTGGTTAGAGCAGTCGACTCATAATCGATTGGTCCCAGGTTCAAGTCCTGGTGGGCCCACCAATATTTAAATTTATATTGATTTATAGCTATTCAGGTATATTTCTTCTTAGTACCTTAAGTCTGCTTTTTAGAGCTTTAGTGACGAGGCGCTTTGTTTGAGATATTTGAGTAGGCTTAGTAAGTCTTCTGAACTTTTTTTGGACCAAAACTAGTCGAATAATTTCCTGGAGGCGTTTTTTTATCTCGTTTCGGTTTTTTTCTAAAGTCCTATATTTTTGTCCCTTTATAATAAGTATGCCATTTTTACTGATACGGCTATCTTTTAGACCCAGCAATCTTTTTTTACAGGTATCTGGCAAAGAAGATTCTTTGATATCAAAGCGAAGATGAGCAGCAGAAGAAACTTTATTGACGTTCTGTCCACCCGAGCCTTGAGCCCGAATAGCATAGATTTTTATTTCATGATCTGGAATAGAGAGATTTGGGGTGATTATCAACATGAATTGATATCCATCTTCTGTTAAATTAAAAATAAAGCATGCAGCTATATTAAAAAATCTTGATCAATTGGAATAAACTTACTAGAAGCATCAACTAAGGATTGTGCAGTAAGTAACGGCACCCCATAAACAACAGCCTCGAGAGATTGATGCTCCTTTATTCTGGCTATCAGTAAATCAAAATCTCCGTCGCCAGACAGCAATATAACTGTATCAACCTGTTTTTTAAGATCCAAAATATCGATGGTAATTCCAACATCCCAGTCTCCTTTAGCGCTTCCATCACTGCGTTGAATATAAGGTTTTAGCTTTACCTTGAAGCCAATATGTCTCAATGCTTCCTGAAATCTTTCTTGGCCGTTATGGTTACGATTAGTGGCATATGCATTTGCAATTACAATTTCTCCTTGCAATGAAATATCATTCCAAAGTTTTCTGTAATTAAACTGACGACCGTAAGCCTCTCGAGTTGTATAATAGATATTTTGAACATCAACAAAAATAGCAATTTTTTTTGCACTAGGGGTTATTTGCACTCAAATCATCCGTTGTTGAAATTATTTAATCACTATAACACTAACGGTGCTTAGCTAAAAAATACAATAGCTATATTTTCAGTGGTTCACTTTAAATATAAATAAAATTAAGAATTCTTGGTCACGAGCGCACATTGATAATTATGGTTATCAGAAAGCACGCTGGTAGCTAGCAGAAATCATATCGTCCATTTCCATCTGAATACCATTTTGATTTTGCTCAAGTTGTTTAGAGTACTCAAATTTTATTTTATGACCAGCAAAAGGTCCGTTTTGCCCAGTAAGTGTTAAACCCCACTTAGCCATAAGAGTATCTCCGCCATAATTGTCCGGATCAGCTGTTTGAACTGGAAGCACTATTCTGGAATCTATCCCGTCTATATCAGATTCATATTTATAAGATAGTCCTATCGAGGTCAGTATCCATGGTGCAAAGGAATAACCACCCCATGCTGAAAAATTATGGGTATCACCAAGTGTATAATCTTCATCATTTTCACCAGTGCGTATAATAGCCTGATATTTGACCCCCCAGTCTAATAAATAGCCATTGCTGCCGGAATAAGTAAAGCCGGGAAGAAGGTCATAAGTACCAGAACCTAACTGCATGCAGTAAGGAAGAACTAATTTTGGCTTCATACCCATGGGAGTCAAAATAATATCTTTTTGATCAATATCACCGGTAGGTAAACTCACACCAAAATTCAAATTAATTTTATGATATTTATGCTGGAAGGCCTTCCAAAGAAAACTCGCAGATGTATCGCCCATTCCGCTAGATTTAGTTTTAAATGTGCCGCGCTGAGTTGTACCTGATCCACCCATATAGGTAGTAGACTTCATAGACTTTTCGATATGATTCAACATAAGCATCCATGAAATTTTATCAGTCTGGGCGTACATTAAACTAAACATATCCATACGGGAATCCATTTCTAAGGGAACTACTCTTAATGTAGACGGCTGTCCTGTAACACCATAAAAACGGTTGGGAGCGGTAGTAACAATTTCATTTGATGAAATGCCTTTGCTACCATCAAGGTTGTCCTCCATATGCATATCCATTTTTCGATAAGTGAACATCCATCCACCTTTTGTATGGGCATGTTCTCCTGACTGGATCACCATCTTATGATTATTATGAGGTTTTTTTGGAGTATGGTTGTTGCCTTGATCTGCCATCCTATGATTGTGTTTTAAGTACTCTAAATTAGACTGAACCTCCTGAGAATCTGATTGAGAGTAACCACCAGAAAATGCCGAAGAAAAATAAAAATAAGTCACAACCAATAGAATAAACTTCATTATAATTTCCTTGAAAATTTGAATTTATGGTCGCGCAAGATAAACTTTTTCAAGGAAAAAATAAATGTGGCATATTGTCGCACTAATTTATTTTTTTAGTATATTAATTTGTGTATGGTTTTTTAATAGCTTTCTCTGGAGCGTCCTTCGGTGCATTCTAAGGGCTCTAGCTGTCGCCGAAATATTACCTTTATTTTCAGAAAGAACTTTTTGAATATGATCCCATGCAACTCTGTTGACTGTCGCAGGAACCAGAGTTTTACTTTCAGTTTTCCAAGTTTCCAAATTTTCATCAAATGCAGCTAGAATTTCAGATACATCCGCAGGCTTACAAAGATAATTTTTTGCACCCATTTTAATTGCTTCAACAGCTGTAGAAATGCTGGCATAGCCTGTTAATATAAGTATTTTTGTACTGGGTTCTATGTTGATAAATTGATCAATAAGACTCAAGCCTGATCCTTTTTTTAATTTTAGATCTAATACAGTTTTACTAGGCTTATATTTTTTAAAAGATTTAAGGGCCCCCTCAATAGTGGAAGAAATGATAACCCCATAACCCCTTCTCTCCAGGGCCCTTCCAAGGATACTAGAAAATGTTTGATCGTCATCTACTATTAAAATGTGTTCCATATTAATAATTCACCAAAGATTTTTGATATATTTCAATCATTAAATAGTGGCAACTTAACTATTGTAAGTGAGCCAACCTCGTTATCAAATGAATTAATCGTGATAGTGCCGCCATAACGACTAATTGATGCTTGTGTCAAAAAAAGCCCAATGCCCATGCCACCATTTTTATTAGATAAAAAAGGTTTTCTTGGAAGCTCCTGCTCATAAGAAGTATCACCATCTCCATAGTCACGAATATATATTTCAAGTAATTCAGTATTCCATGTTACTTTAACGTCTACCTTTTGCGGACTAGCCTCAGCTGCATTGTTGAGAAGGTTCAAGAGTGATGGTGCAATTGTTGGATCAAAAAAAACTTCTCGATCTTCCTGTTGTTCTGAGAGAATGATTGAAGCATTCATTTCAGGATGAAGAATTTGCCATCGTTCTAGCAACAGCTTCATATATCCTGTAATAAATTTATATTGCTTATTATTTTCTGAAATTTCAGCAGTAGCTACAAGTTCTCTTAATGTCATTCTGCACTGTTCTATCTGACTGTGAAGAATATTTATATCTTTTTTGAAGCTAGAGTCTCCCTCTTTAATTTCATCAACAATGATTTTCATAGTATTCAGAGGGGTACCAAGTTCATGAGCTGTTCCTGCCGCTAGAGCACCTATACCGATTAACTGTTCATCGCGCAATTGATTCTCACGATGTTTAGCTATTGCAGTATTTTGTTGTTTAAGTGTTCCTGCCATTCTTGTTACAAAAAAAGTTATTACGATTGCGCTAATTAAGAAATTACACCACATACCAATAATATGTAAATTATTACTATTTGTGTGGTGGCCACGATGATTTTCTGGAGAGAAAGCTGAAATGTTATAGCTATCTATAAATAAAGAGCTATAAGCAGCTAATGACAACAAAGCTGCGCCAATTGTATAGCGCAATGATAACGTTCCCGCTGCAATACAAATAGGCACAAGGTAATATGAAACAAAAGGGTTTGATGCTCCTCCACTGCAATATAATATTCCTGTAAAAAAAAGAATATCAATTAATACGTGGTAAAAAAATTCTGATTCAGAAATTTTATCAGCTTGAGATAATCTATAAGCTACTACTGTGATAACAATCCCATAAAAAATTAATACATAACTGAGCACAGTGGTAGGTAATATAACTTCAAAAAAAAATGTGAGTAATATCAATGCCAAAAATTCTGCACCAAGAGCCACTACTCTGATAATATTTAATTGATATAGATTTTCTTTAACGGCGGTATTCATATCGAGTACTATCATTATTCATGCTCTATTTAGAGATATTATTCAGCTCAAATAACACCTTCGTCTTTCAGGGTCTTTTGGTTGGATGCGTCCATACCAAGTATATTTTCAAAAATTTCTTTATTAAAACTACCAATTTCTGGGCCCGCCCATGAAGTAGAGCCAGGTGTTTTACTTAGTTTTGGAGCCATTGAAGGAATTTTAAGCAACTTATTCTTTACTTTTACACTCTCAAATAAACCTCTTTCAATAAAATGAGGATCATGAATCATATCTTCAGCATTGTAAATCGGTCCAGATGGTACATCATATAGATCAAGGGTTTCCAAAATTTTAGTACTAATTTGTTTTTTACACCAGCAAGATAGAGCATCATCAATTTCTTCTTCATACTTAACTCGACCAGAGTTGTTAGAAAATCTCTCGTCTTCTGCCATATCTGGTCTCTCTGCAGCTATCATTAACCGTTTAAAAATAGAGTCGCCATTTCCACCAATCACAATATATTTTTTGTCTGCACAGCGATAGATATTTGTTGGGGCAATTCCAGTAACTGTAGTACCAGAGGGTTCCCTAATTACTCCAGCCCCATCATATTCAGGAATTACACCCTCTAAAAGATTAAACATAGCTTCATATAGAGCAACGTCTACAACCTGACCTGTACCGCCAGTTTTTCTTGAAAGTAGCGACAAAACTATTCCAAAAGCAGCGTGCAGGCCGGCAATACTATCACCGATACTTAAATTAGGTCGTATAGGAGCCTCGCCGGGAATACCGTTCACATATCGAAATCCACTAATTCCCTCACACACTGATGCAAATCCTGGTTTGTGTGAGTAAGGACCAGTTTGTCCGTAGCCGGATATACGCGTATAAATTAGATTTGGATTTGATTCTTTAAAGTGTTCAGGACCTAAACTCCAACTTTCCATTTTACCTGGGCGAAAATTTTCTATAAGTACATCAGCCCTATCAACAAGCTGTCTTACTAAATCCCTACCTTTTTGTTTTTTTAAATTTATGGTGATGCATTTTTTATTACGTCCTAAACTACGCCACCATAGTGACGTTCCATCATCAAGTACTCGCCAGTTACGTAACGGGTCACCTTTACCTGGTGGCTCAATTTTTATAACTTCAGCTCCAAAATAAGCCAGCAATGCACCAGAAAAAGGTCCAGCAAGTAGTTGGCCTAACTCTATGACGCGAAATCCTGATAAAGGCTTAATATCAATCAAGTTAGAATTATTTTTACTCATCATCTATCCTTTTTAACCAGCAAAATCAAAAAAATCAAATATCATATTTTTTAATAAAGAAATCCTATAACAAAAAAGATAGTAATATAGGTATTGATATAAGAGATAACAAAGTAGAGGTAACAACAACACTCGCCACCTTATCAGGATCTCTATCAAATTTTAATGCTAGCAAATAATTAAAAACAGCTGCCGGCATAATCGCTTGTAATAATACAACATGTTTTGCAGTTCCAGAGAGCCCCATTAGATTAACAACTATACAAGCAAATAAAAAACCCCCACCAATGCGTAATATTGAAAAAATCATACTCCGTCGCCATTCTGAAGTGCTTAAATTTGTTAAAGAGGCGCCCAAAGTAATCAGCATCAGAGGGATAGTCAATCCACCTAGTATCCCAAGTGTTGAGTCGATCCAGCCTGGTAGCTTTGTTCCTGTACCTAATAAAAAGATTGCTATAACGACAGAATGTATGAGGGGTAAGATTGCTAAATCTTTGAGGGCTGATAAAAACCCGTTATTATTACGTGACATTAGTGCCACTCCACCAGACATTAGGGCAGACATCTGAACTAAGAAAAAAGCTAAAGCAAGAGCTAATCCTTCCTCACCAAAAGCAAATAAACATAAGGGTAAGCCCATATTGCCATTATTTGGAAACACTACTGTTGGTAGCAAAGAGCGGACAGTTCCGCCGGACATTCTGATAACCAAAATACCAGCTATCGCAGTAAATAAGAATATCAATATTGCAGCAAAAGCAACTGCATAAAAATCTTGGCCAGAAATTTCGACCCCATTTATAGTTGAAATAACTAGACATGGAGCCCCTATATTCATGACTATACGACTCACAAAATCAGCAGAGAAAGGTGTGGATGATCGCGCCCAAAAATATCCTATGATGGTGCAAACAAAAACTGGGGCAATTATATTCCAAAGCTCAAATAGCATTTTTCACAGCCTCATTTTGATTAAAATCCGCTATACTCAATTTATAATAGCTTGATAGGTAAATCACATTAAGCTTTGTATAATATTTTTAGAGCTATCTTACCCTAATTATATTGATCTCATGCGGAAGCGAGTTGAATACATGGACTTTAATAGAAACCTTAAACGCATCATTATTGTATGTATTTGTCACCTTGCTTGCCATGATTTGATTGCTAGCCAAGTTAAAGAAAAAATAATTTCTGAAAATAATCTTGCAGACCTCAAAAAAGAAGCCCAGATTATAGATAAATCGAATCTTGATATAGTTTTCAACCGCTATATTGAGGCCATTGAGAAAAAAGAGAGTGATGAAGGACCGTATAATCCTGATATACCGGAAATGCTCTATAGTTTAGGGAAAAAACTACAGTCTAACGATCGACATGAAGAGGCAATAAATGTCTACAAAAAAGCTATTTATATAAACCGAATAAATAATGGTCTTTACAGCTTATCTCAGGAAACTAGTTTACAAGCTATTATCGAAAGTCAGAAGATCCAAGGGAAGATAAAAGAGGTTGCTGGCAATTATTCACAACTCTTACAAATTTATAGAAAAAACTATAAAGAAAATAATCCCAGTTTTCTAGGTATGATTGACGAGTTTAGTCATTGGAGTATTAAAGCATATGCACAAACTGGCGGACGAGACGATGTATATCATCTTGAAGCTGCATTTGATTTATATACTGATACTATTAGAATCTTATCGGAACAAAACGGAGAACTGCATCCCAGTTTATTATCACCACTAAATCAGTTAGCAATAACATGCTATTATTTATCTGTACATCAACGAAGATTTCCTGACTATGGAGAGACTGATACATCTCTTCCTTTTGGTTATCGCTCTATGGCACCGGTAAATCAGGTAGTGGGTCGTGGTGCTTACTTTAAGCATGGACATATGGTGCAGAATCAAATTCTGCAAATACTTGATGAAAATCCTAATTTCACACCGATAGAAGTTGCAAAAGGACAGGCTAACTTAGGTGATTGGTTCCTTTTATTTGGGAAATATCAATCAGCAATGAGTGCATATAAAAAATCGTATGAAATAGTGGTTAATAATCAAAAAAACATAAAAATTCTTGATGAGATATATTCCCAACCAGTTATGCTTCCTAAGACTAGCGAGTTTTTTGGTGCCGAAAAAAATAATGATCTAACATCAGATATATCAGAAAATTTAAACCTTTCGCACACGATAAGATATGTTAATCTTTTGGTTGATATTACGGATGGAGGAAATCCAATTAATTTTAGCGTTAAGAAAATATTTCCGTCGGAAATGAACAATTTTGCTGCAAGAGCTATCGAAACAGTCCGTACAAAAAAATTTCGACCTCAGCTTATTAATGGCTCTCCTGTGCTTTCAACCCAATTTCCGATGAGAGTTATAATTCCAAATGAATAATTTTAAGATTCCTTATCAGTTGAAGATGTCCTTTATGTTGTGGACAATTTTTGGGGCAATTACCCTGCTTCTTATGACTGGATGCAAAGTTACCCAAATAGATAATGTAAAAAATGAATACAGAAGTAATGATGGTAAGATAGAATCAGAATTTAAGACAAAGCTGACTAGCATCGATGTTAATAATCAAGAAGTAATTACACAACAAGAAAAAATATTAATGCTTGATGAGAAATTAGAAGAATCGATGGCTGAGTTCGATAACATGTTTGCTGTAGAAATTAGAGAAATAGAAGTTGAAAAAGACAAGCTAACAAGTGAAATGTCCGATGGTAGGCAATCTAGCTCAGCATTAGCAAAAGATACTTCAAACCCGGAAAGTCAGCCAAAATCTGCTTCTAACTCAAGTGAAGGTAATGAGGGCGGTTCTGGTGAACAATCTGCTCCAGGGAAAAATTATGGGGAAATTATGGACAAAAATAATAACTACATTGTCCAGTCTACTTCAAGCCAAGGCAGCCTTCCCGGTAAAGGAAAAAATATGATTATCCCAGAAGATATTCCTAGCGGAGAAAGTGATGATATTATTGCAAGACAGATTCGCGAAGCTGCTATAAGCGAAAAAAATCCTAAGCTCAAAGAAAAACTATGGGAAGAGTATCGCAAATATAAAGGAGTTCAATAACATAAACTTATGCAAATTATGATCAATATAAAAAAACTATTAGTATTTTATATCCCCATTATATTTGTTGCATTGGCAATGTCCTCTTGTGGCGTTCAAAAAGTAACAAGTACTGTCGAAATGCCACTAAAAAAACAGGTCGTGACACTTAAAAGGGTGCACCCTTTAGATATCGCTGTTATTCCATTTAAGCCTAATGAAAATGAATCCACAAAAGACAATGATTCATATACAACCTCCACTGCAAAAAATGCGGAAGGACTTTTTTTGGCTAACCAGTTGACATCCACTATACAAAAAACATCAGCTTGGGGTGCAGTAAGATCTATTCCAGACAGAAAAACAATTGTAGATGTATACGTAAATGGTCAAATTATTAATTCTGATGGTGAAAAATTAACATTAAAAATTACAGTGACTGATGTTGCTAATAAAAACTGGTTTACAAAAACCTATACTCAAACAGTTGGTTACTACGCTTATAAAAAAAATATGGAGCTCTATCGAGATCCTTTCCAAAATCTATTCAATAACATTGCGAACGACCTATTAGAATATAATCGAAAGCTGTCTTATGGTGAAGCAGAAAAATTATCTACTATATCCACTCTAAAGTTTGCTGGAGATTTCTCTCCTGAATCATTTAACGGGCACATAAAAGAGACAGCATCAGGTGAACTAGAAATATCAAGATTACCTGCAGAAAATGATCCTATTCTCAAAAGAATATCCAGCCTCCGAAAAAGAGATTATTTATTTATTGATGCAATGCAAGGGCATTATGATAATTTCACTAGACGCATGCATAAACCCTATCAATCTTGGCGGCAAGCTACACATGAAGAGATTAGCTCTGCAAGAGAGCTTAAAAGACAGTCTATTGCGCGAACTGTCGGTGGCGTAGCAGCTATAATTGGTGGAATAATGGCTTCTGGAAGTAGTAATGGTTCTGCACAATCCGCAGGGGCAGTAGCGATTGGATCAGGTGCTTTACTTGTTAAGAGCGGTATGGAAAAAAGAGCAGAGTTAAAAATTCATGAGGATGTCTTAACTGAGCTGGAGCAATCTTTGGAATCAGAGATCGAACCGCGTATCATTGAACTTGAAAATGATAGAGTTGTTCTAACTGGAAATGTAACTGAACACTATAATCAATGGAAATCTTTTCTACTTCAGAGGTATAAAGCTGAGCATGGTGAGACATAGCCAACATGACTAATTCTGATAAAAATAGGCCTCAATCCGAAGCTATAATACCCACAAATATACCTTTGACTAAAACTAATAGAAATTCAAAAGATACTCCTTGGCAAGATAGGCGGGGAACTATTTTTGCGCTTGGTTTTAGTTTTTTTTTGGCCTTAATTGTTATATTTGCTCTTCCTAAATTAATCCCAGAAACTAAGAAAATTAAAGTGGTTACTGAAAACCGAATCTCAGAAACAAGGTCTATAAAAGAATCTCCATTTATCGACGCACAATTAATTAAGGCCAGAAGGAAGTCACAAGATAGTCTTAATAATTTTCTTACTATTCAAGAATTCCTGGAGAAAAGAAATGTTAGTAAATGGGGAAAGGATGCGTTTAAAAATGCCCTGAAAATAGGGGCAAAGGGAGATTCCCTTTACCGTCAAAGAAACTTCAATGAAGCTCTAGTTTTTTATAAAAAAGCAACACTTAAGCTAAATGAACTAAAAAGTAGAATCCCTTTAGAGTTAACTATAAATTTAAAAATTGCAGAAGATGCCTTTCTTCTTGGGGACTCAAAAATAGCTTCAGAATACTATAGATTAGCGTTATCTATCGAACCATCAAGCATTGAAGCTCAGCAAGGCTTAGCTCGGACAGCTGTTTTAGATGAGGTATTAATATTATTAAAAAAATCTGACGGACTTTTCGAAGAAGGTAATTACGGGCAGGCTAGAAATTTGCTCATGAGGGTGAAAAAATTAGACCCTCTAAATAAAGCAGCTGATGATAGATATAATCAAATTTCGTTATTGATCACAGACAGAAGCTTCAAACAGGTTATGGGTGCGGGTTATCAAGCGCTAGAAAATAAAAATTTCCGCATGGCTATAGAGGAGTTTCAAGTAGCCCTGAATATCAAACCCGGTAATGCAGCTGCTTCTTCAGGTCTAGTACAAGCGCAATCATTGTCTCTCCAAAAAACTATAGCCGATGATTTGATTAGCGCTATATCCTATGAAAAAAAGGAAAACTGGAATAAAGCTCTAGAGGCTTACGAAAGAATTCTGTCAAAAAGTAGTTCATTAAACGAGGCACAGCTTGGGCAAATTAGAACTAAAAATAGGCTTAAGATGAGCAACGATATAGATAAAATTTTATCTTCACCACTAAGATTATCAACACCACAGATATACAATGAAGCAAAAAAATTATTAGCTAACGCTCAAAAAATCACGCCAGTGGGTACAAAACACGCAGACAAAATAAATCAACTCAAAGAAGAACTAGAAAGCTCACAAATTAGTCTTACCGTTCGATTTCGCTCTAATAAGTTTACTAATGTATCCCTACTAAAAAGTGGCAGTCTTGGGTCTTTCAATGAAAAGAAAATCTCCCTAAAACCCGGTAATTATATTGCAACTGGCACTAGAGACGGCTATCGGGACGTTCGTATTGAGTTTCGTGTAGCATTAAAAGAATTGCCTCTTAACATAGAGGTGGCTTGCAAAGAGCGAATATAATGACGACTAAAAAAAACGATAATATTAACTCATCCGAACAACTGTCATCTTCAGAAGAAAAACTTATTGCTATTAATTTTCGGCCAATACAGGGGTCGACGAGCAGATCTAGTATTCGGCTCAGCCCCCTAAAAGTGACGGTTGGATTGGGGTTCTTAGTAAGTATACTGATTATGTGGTTTTTGCTTACCGCGAAATCATTGATTATTTTAATCTCGCCGCCTGAAGCCAAGCCTCGGATAAATATATATGGAGGCTTAAATTTTCAGCTGTCTGATAACTATTTAATCAGGCCCGGAGGTTACTCTTTAAAGGCACTTGCCCCTGGTTATGTCGATCTTAATCATGTATTTAGTATTGATGAAAAAGATCATACTAAGATTGAATTAACTATGAAAAAAAAGCCAGGGCACTTAAAGTTTACTACTGAGCCACCGGGTGGTGAAATTCTCATGAATAACAAGTTAGCTGGTCTAGCTCCCTTAGATATAAAATCTCTTCAATCCGGAGAATACACAATAAATGTAAATTTACCTCGTTATAAAACTAAAAGGTTAAACGTTCAAATAAAGGGTCTCGATATTCAGCAAAATCTTCATGTTGATCTCGAGCCAAACTGGGGTTTTATAGAGTTAAGCTCTTCACCAACTGGAGCACAAATTAAAATAGATGGAAAATTTGCTGGAATAACACCCTTTACAGCGCCAATCTTATCAACCGGTGAGATAGTTTCAATGTCATTCGATGGATATAAAACCTGGACAAAAAAGCTATCTGTAAATTCTAATGAAACAAAAAAACTTTCCACGGTAAGTCTAGAGCCTGTAGATGGAGTTATAAATCTTGTAACTACCCCTCCTGAAGCAACAGTTACAATGGATGGAGAATATATTGGAAATACCCCATTAACTTTATATTTAGACGCTCATGAAGAACACAGTATATCAATCTTTCTTAATGGTTATTTAACCCAAAAAAAATCAATTTCTCTATCATCTGGAGAAGAAAGAAATATTACCCTAAAGCTAAAACCTGATATTGGTATTATCAAGGTTCTTGTATCCCCAAAAGATTCATCGGTATGGATCGAAAAAAAATTATTAAGTATCGGTGACGGCAGTTTTGAGCTTCCCTCTCATCCTCAACTTTTGGAGATTAAAAAAGCTGGTTACGAGACGTATAATAAAAATATCATACCCCAACCACAGTTTGAACAAACAATAAAAGTTCAATTACTCACGAAAGAAGAAGCTTATTGGGCTAATATACCAAGGGAGATTGTCACTATTAACAATCATGCACTAAAGTACTTTAGGCCTAAAGGTGACTTTTTAATGGGGGCTCCCAGACAAGAAACTGGACGTCGGGCTAACGAAGTTTTGCGTAAAGTAAATATAACTCGCCCTTTTTATATAGCTAACAAGGAAGTTACAAACAAACAATATTGGCAGTTCCAAAAACATAGTTCACGTCATTTTCGTGGAAAAACTCTAGATATGCCTGAGCAACCCGTGGTGAATATTAGCTGGGAGCAAGCTGCCCTGTATTGTAATTGGTTAAGTAAAATAGATAAACTGGATCCATTCTACAAAGAAAGAAATGGTAAAATTACTGGGTCATACATTAATAGTACTGGATATCGATTACCTACAGAAGCAGAGTGGGCATGGGTTGCTCGCTTCCAAGAGCCTGTTATTCAACCAGAATCTTTTGGGGATTATTTTTCTCCAAAAAATAAGAATGGTAATTTTGCTGATCTGAGCGCATCTGATATCTTGAGTTCAGTGATACCTCTTTATGATGATGGTGCCGAAACAACTGCAATAGTTGGCAGTTTTGATGCCAATAGTAAGGGATTGTATGATCTGCAAGGTAATGTATCTGAATGGGTGCATGATTTTTATGAGATAAAATTTAATCTTAACGATGGAACCGAAATTGATCCGATGGGCCCTAAGACTGGGGAATTTAAAACTATTCGGGGAAGCAGTTGGCGTGATAGCGATATTAGCACTCTAAGGCCAACATATAGAGATATGGGAAACAATCCTTCAGATGATGTAGGATTTAGGATTGCACGATATATTAAGCCAATCGCAAAAAAATAAATTTAAGTTTAAGTTTAAGTTTAAGTTTAAGTTTAAGAAAGATTAAAACTTAGGAGAAGTCGTGAAATTCTATTATA
>Ga0233432_10000020_pt1 | contig 118802 bp, 84 predicted proteins | sample SI_122_August201_6_FD_179870 | JGI IMG/M metagenome (GOLD analysis project Ga0233432, IMG submission 179870) | Seawater microbial communities from Saanich Inlet, British Columbia, Canada - SI_122_August2016_10_MG | ecosystem: Environmental > Aquatic > Marine > Inlet | place: Canada: British... | reverse complement strand
TCAGAATACAGGGAAGCGGAGGTATACTATCGGGAGAACAAGATTCGTTCACCCAGATGGAATGGAGCAGTGGGAGAAAAACAGCTAACCTGGATGAAAGAAGTTTTAAAGGTCGCTGAAAAAAAGGGGGAAAGGGTTGTATTGTACTGTCACTTTCCGGTTTTTCCCGCCGATCCTCATAATTTATGGAATGCAGAGGAAGTGATTTCAATACTCGAAAAGTTTTCCTGTGTGAAGGCATATATTAATGGCCATAACCATAAAGGGAAGTATGGACAAAAGAACGGCATTCACTACCTCACCCTAAAGGGAATGGTGGAAACCGAAAGCAACGCTTACTCTATCATTCGTATCTTTCAGGATAGCATAAAAGTAATTGGCTATGGTAGAGAGGCCGACCGTGTTCTTCAGATCAGATAATTTATTTTCCACAGTTTTTTTGTTCATTTAAAAGATCATGCACTATCGTTCAGAAATTGATGGGTTACGTGCATTAGCAATCATACCAGTTATTCTTTTTCATGCGGGGACAGAATTTTGCTCTGGAGGATTTTTGGGAGTGGATATTTTTTTTGTTATTAGTGGCTATCTGATCACTGGAATTATTGTCAAAGAAACCCAAGAAAATAAATTCTCAGTAATAAATTTTCTTACAAGAAGAGCTCGAAGGATTCTTCCGCCCTTGTATTTCATGATGTTTTTTGTCTCGATCTTTTATCTTTTGATAGCAAGACCTTCAGTTGAAGAATGTATCTTGTTCCGAGAGTCTTTACTTTCATCAGTCTCTTTTTTATCAAATTTTTATTTTGCATTAAACACAGGTTATTTTGCGGCTTCTAGCGAACTTTTGCCTTTTTTGCATACATGGAGTTTGTCAGTTGAAGAACAGTTTTATCTGATTTACCCACCCTTACTTTTGATCTTTCTACGCTTGGGTAAAAAATTCCCGATTATTTTTCTTCTTTTGATTTTCTTTCCAAGTTTAGCTCTTGCACATTTTGGTTCTGGGATCCTTGGGAAATGGAACTTTTATATTTTACCCACAAGAGCATGGGAAATTTCACTGGGAGCCCTTTGCTATTTTACTTCACGAGATTTTGTAAAAATTCAGAGTAAAAAAATAACCAATGAACTCTTAAGTGTTTTGGGACTAGGCTTGATTTTGTATTCGATTTTGTTTCTTGATCAATCCATTAACGCACCAGGACTCTGGTGTTTAATACCTGCTATTGGTACAGTCTTAATTATTCAGTTCTGTAAGAAAGGAACTACGCTTCAATCAATTCTCGGAAATAAGGTTTTAGTTTTAATTGGACTACTTAGTTATGGTGCTTATTTGTGGCATCAACCTGTACTTGCTATAACGAGGCATTTTGTCATCCATCCCGGACAAATCTCTACTACATTAATAAGCATAGCAATTAGCCTCTCTTTTTTGTTGGCACTGATTAGTTTTCATCTCATCGAAAAACCATTTCGTTCTGGTAGATTCTCTCTCCTCTGGCTTTCATTTCCCTTGGCAATTCTTATTTCCCTTGGAATATTTTCCAAAGAGTTTTCATCCCTTGGTATAAATCCAAGAACTGAATCCTTTTCCAACACTGTTCGTGATCTTGCTCGGAGTAATTATGACTCACATCGCAATAATGACGGTTATGATTTTGGGCTTTTGGGTAAAGAAAATATAGATCTCTTGTTGCTTGGAGATTCCCATGCTCGAATGTTGATTCCTAATGTATCCAAGCATCTTGAAGCTAGAGGTTGGAGAGGCTTTCACCCTTATAATAAAGAAACTAAATCAAACTTTTTAGCAATAAACCAGGGAACTACAGGGCAATTCCTCTCAACCTGGTTGATGGAAATTGAAGAATTAGCAAGAAACGCAAAGGGCATTATTTTGTCTTTCAGAAACTCTCGTTCCCAAAACAATTACTTTTATAATACGATTAACCCTGAACAATCAGACACATATTTTGATATTTTGGAAAAGAGAATTTTACAAATCTCAAAGTTGTCTCCAAATTTAATTATTGTCGGTCCTGTCCCGGAAATACCATTTTGGGGACCTAATTATGGAAGAACTTTTTTGCAAAATGATTTCAACATTTCCAGTAGCATGGAGGGTTTTAAGAAAATACAGGAAAAATACCTGAACTTTCTTCAGGAAATACTTAAAAAAAGTTCATCTATAAGTGTTGTTTTTCCACACGCTTTTCTTGCTACAAACAATCATTTATTGAAGTGGGTAGGCTATCAAGAGAACGAAGAGGAGGCTTTACCTTTGTATTATGATGATGACCATTTAAATCCTTTAGGTTCAACCAAACTAATAAATGATATATTTAAGGTCCTAGAATAAGAAAAACTTTAACTGTTTAAGTAATCAATTTACATAGATGATAAACTTTCCTGAAACCGAACTGAATCATATCTCCCAATCCTCGAATCTCGAATAAATCTTATGAAATTATCTTTATCCTTCCTCCTAACATTTACATCTCTCCTGCTCTCTTTTTCCTCGAATGGAGCTAAGGGTATTAAGGAAGCTCTTTTTACCTGGACGGATTCACCGTCTACCACGCTGAATGTGATTTGGTTAGTGAAAGATAAAGATCCAACCCTTTTTCTTTGGGGCAAAACAAATGATCAATTGCCAAGTTCCGCAGAGGTGAAAAGACATTCTTTTTACAAAGGCTCGGGATTGGAGGTTTGTCAGGTTCAACTTACAGGTTTGAGTCCAAATACAGGTTACCGGGTATTTTTGGGCGATAAGGAATTTAGTGCTCGAACCTTACCATCAAAACGACCGGATCGCATTAGTTTTGTGACCGGTGGGGATATGATGCATTCTCCCGATTTTCTCAAGGGTGGGGTGAAGGCGATGGCATCAAGGTCTCCCCATTTTGCACTTTTGGGAGGAGACTTGGCTTATGCAAATGGTCAGTCTTGGGAACGGTGGCTTGATTGGATAGAGGTTTATGCAGATCATGCGGTGAGCGAGGACGGGTATTCCATACCTTTGGTGGTGGCGATTGGAAACCATGAGGTAAATGGTGGGTATGGGAAAACTCCCAAGGAAGCTCCTATGTTTTACAACTTATTTCCATTTCCACAAAAGTTGAAATCCTATTATACTATCGATCTATACGAAGACTTATCGGTGGTAATACTTGACTCCTCCCATACCTATTCCATTGAAAGCCAGACTGAATTTTTAAAATCCTCTCTTTCTTCTCGCAAGGATCGTACCCACTTATTTGCTCTCTATCATTTTCCCGCTTACGGAATTATGAAGGGCGGATTGAATAGCCCCATCAGTAAAAGTATGAGAAAGCATTGGATTCCTTTGTTTGACCAATACGGACTGGATGCTGCCTTTGAAAACGATCACCATGTTTACAAGCGTTCGAAACTTTTGAAGGGAGATAAAACAGACCCAACAGGCACACTTTACATTGGCGACGGAGCCTGGGGGGTAAACACTCGGAAGCCCGGAGCCAAAGAGTATTGGTATGTTGAAAAATTCGAACCAACCCGCCATGTCATTGAGGTCGAGATCAAAGACAATGTACGCATTTACCGTGCGATCAATCATGACAAAAAAGTTTTTGATGAGTTCGTTGATAAGCGCGATGCGGACTAAAAAATAAGTCAAAATTGCATAATCTAGCCTTGTTCTTTTAGAGGCTATTTCAAATGATGAATGGTATGAAAAATCTATTCATTGTAATCATTCCATTATTCTTACTGGCTTCATTATTTGCACAACGCGAACAGCCAGAAGTTCGGACTTTGGATTTAGAATATTCAAAGAGTACAAAATGTTTAAATCCTGAATATCTTTTATTCTCCGCAAAAGGGACGGGAGATAAGAAACCTGCACTTCTAATTTATCTTCATGGAGCGGGTGGAGTGGGAAGCGATGTGAAGCGGTTACAGGGACAAGCTCGAGCATTGCTTGAGGGAATCAATCAGTTTAAAAAAGGTCCGTGTCACATTGTGGTTCCGCAATGTTCCCGTACTCGAAAAGTGGGTGGACGGGGAACCTGGGAAGCCAGTGACTTGGATCTTTTGCTGAAAGGGCTGAGTTTGAGTATGGAGTTTGATTCAAAAAGAATTTATCTGACGGGTAACAGTATGGGTGGATACGGATCCTGGACATGGGGTGGAAATAGTCCCCAGCATTTTGCGGCGATTGCACCCGTAGTAGGTGGCATCGGTCCGGGTGGACCAAAGGATGTGACTCACGATTTGGATCAGTGGGCTGCCAACTTAGCCAAGGTACCGGTATACGCATTTGCGGGAGCCAAGGATAAGGTGGTGCCTGCCGAGAGATCAGTTCGAATGATTGATGCCATAAAAAAAGCCGGAGGCAAAATCGCTAAAATTAAAGTTTATGAAGATCAGGGACACAATGCCCGGCAAGTAGTTTATTCAAGTAAGGAATTTTACGACTGGATGTTCAGTCAGAAAAGAAAGTAGACAAAATCTAATCTTTAGAGGGCCTCCGATATCAGAAGCTTTTCCCTGAAATTAATCTTCCATTGAGCCCGTTTATGTTGCTTTCAGGTACTTTTTGACCTATGGAAATAAGACTTGGCTGTACTATGTGAAAGTGCATCGGAACAACGACTTAATTGACTCTTTATAGTAATCATAACTCCTCTGAAACTAAGAAATAATATATGAAAAACTTTATAATTTTGGCGGTCTGTCTAATCGGCAGTCGTGCTCTGTTCTGTGCTCATCCAGTAAAATTTGAGACGCAGTTGCTGGCGGTTGATGCAAATGAAGGCGTTGCGGTTGCGGATTATGACAAGGACGGAAAGCTCGACGTCTCCGCCGGTCGAAACTGGTACCGCAATCCCGGCAAGTCCGGATCATGGGTACCGAGACCTTTGCGCATTATCGAAGACAAGGGCGGTTATGCCCATTCCAATGGCGAGCATGCTTATGATGTCGATGGGGACGGCTGGATCGATGTTGTGTCGAATAGTTTTTGGTTACCCGAAGTGAATTGGTACCGAAACCCGGGAGAGAAAGGTCTAAAGTGGGGCCGGTTGTGGGAGCAGAATCTTTTGATTGATACTAAGCAGAAGACCAACGAACTCTGTCAATTTCTTGATATTGACGGCGACGGCAAGCGTGAATGGTTTGCCAACCAATGGAACAAGAAGGCACCCACAATTGTCTGGTATCAGGATGATAAGGGTAAGTTTAAAGGTCATACGGTTGGCCCGCAAAGCGGTCACGGGATTGGTTTTGGCGATCTAAACAACGATGGACGAAGCGACATCGTGATCGGCACAGGTTGGTACGAAAGACCCAAGGGTAATCCGTATGCCGGACCATGGAAGTATCACCCAAGCTGGACTAAAAGTCTGTCTTGCCCAGTACTGATTCGTGATGTCAACGGTGACGGCAAAAACGATCTGATTTGGGGCAATGGTCATGATTACGGCGTATTTGCATGGGTGTCCAAGGGCTTCGATAATGGCGGCAACTTCCTTTATGATGAAGTCAAAATCGATGATTCTTTCAGCCAGGCTCACGCCCTACACTTTGCGGATTTGGATGGCGACGGAGTGGACGAACTGATTACCGGTAAGCGCGTTTACGGTCATAATGGTCGAGACCCGGGAGCCGATGATATTCCGGTCGTTATGTACTATACTTGGGACAAAGAATTCAAGAAGTTCGGCAAGTATGTCGCCGCCAAGGGTGCCGGTATTGGATTACATATTGTCACTGCCGATCTGGATGCCGACGGCGATCTTGAGATCGTGGTCCCTGGCAAGGAAGGCACCCAGATTCTTTGGAATCTGCGAATATAGCTAAGTTTGGTTGAGAAAATCAACCAGGTCAGTCTGGGCCTTTACATTTTCGACCCAATGATTGGGAATGGATGCCATTCCGTCAGTTGCCCCCAAGAGCATGCCCAATACTAATCCACGTGCACAGTTATCTCCACCTGCCATGGCGTTTTCAATGAATGCAGTCTCGATGTCACTCCCGTGTTTTATGGTTAAATAGAGAACGGAGGGGAGAGCGGATGAAATGGAACAGGCAGGTCCAAGTTTACCGATTGCATCCACGGCATTTTCTGAGAGTACACTGTTTGCTTTTTTGAGCGCCCACTCGGGTGCGGTTTCGTTGAGGGTATCAAGCAGGTTGGCTCCATGTATGAGTCGATAGCCTGCCCTGGCGAGAAAGGTTGCGGATTCTTCGGCTTCTTTGGATCGGTGGGTAAGCATGGTTTGTTCAACTGCCGCTTTAACCACTTCAATTTCGGGAGAGTTTGCGAGAAATGAAATAAGCGGGGCAATCCTAGCAGGCCCAGCAATTTCAGCAGAATCACTGCCCCCCTGAGTCTTGTCTGTTTGGTTTTGTACATTGGCCAGTGTAGCTTTAGTAGCACCGTCTACATAATCATTGTAGTCGGGCCACATACCAAGCCAGTCATCCATAAAATTCGAAGGATCCCATTTTCTTTCCCTTGTCAGAAATTTTAACAGGCACAAGGATTGATCTCCCACATGACCCTGATCCCCCGCTTGCTTATGGGGGTGGTAAGAATCGGCCCCTGGTTCTTTGTACTCAGTCACTCGCCCGTGTTTTTTTGCCAACTCTTGGGAGTCGTAGATCCAGTGTACACCAAGGGATAGGGCGTCTGCACAATAAGAACCAAATAGAAGTCCGGCTTTTTTATTTTTAAGATCGTTCATAAAAGATAACCTGAATATTTATTTTACTGCGTTTTGGATGGAAAGTCGGTGTACCCTTCAGCAGTCGAGGAACTGTACCAAGTGGAAGAATCTGCATCTTCGGCAAGGGGGGAATTGGTAGCGAATCGTCCCACTAGGTCTGGGTTACTGATGAACGGGCGTCCAAAAGCAATCATATCTGCGTGACCTTCGGATATGGCTTTTTCAGCAGTCTCTTGGGTGTATCCACAATTACCCATGATCGGTCCTTTAAAAACCGCACGGAATTCCTCGAGGGTCATGGGTTCACCAAGCTCATGAAAGCCAAAAGCAAGACCATCCATAACATGTAAGTAAGATAATCCATATTGATTGAGTTGTTTGGCCGCGTGAGTGAACTGTTCTCGATAATCCGCAGAGCCCATATCATCAAATATTCCATTGGGTGAAAGGCGGACGCCTATTCGGTTGAAGGGAAAAACTTCTCCGACTGCCTGAACGACTTCATCAAGTAATCGATAACGGTTTTCCATACTTCCGCCATATTCATCCGTTCGATGGTTTGTTTTGGACTGTAGAAATTGATCGAGGATATATCCGTTGGCCGAGTGTATTTCTACTCCGTCGAAACCGGAAGCCTTTGCAAGCTCTGCACCTTTTCTAAACATCGCAATAATTTGCGGAATTTCTTCAAGCTCAAGGGCTCTAGGGATTTCATAGGGTTTGCTGCCATCCGGAGTGTGTGTTTCATTATTTTCTAGGCGAATAGCGGAGGGGGCTACGGGTTGCTGGCCATTAATCAGAAGACTGTGTGTGGCTCGCCCTGGATGCCAAAGTTGAAGAAATATTTTACCTTCATTTTCGTGTACTGCCTGGGTCGTTTTTTTCCAACCTTCGACATGCTCATTATTATAAATGCCCGGCATATTCATCCAGGCAATGGCACTACTATCCACCCCAGTTGCTTCGGCAATGACCAAACCGGCTGATGCGCGCTGTCCGTAATATTCTGCCATTAATTTCGTTGGACAACCATCCGGCGTTGCTCGAGTTCGCGTCATCGGTGCGAGGATAACTCGATTCTTTAATGGTAGATCCCCAACTTGGGTCGGTGTTAAAAGTTGTTTAGTCATTAGAAGTATTTAAGCAAAAGTTCCTAATTATACAATCGTATGCAGTATTTTATGTAAAAAGAGTGTTTTGGGGCTGAACCAGTTGCATTCGATTGTAAAAAGAACTTTGTCTTTTTTCGTAAGAAAAGAAATAATAAATATATATATTGCTCATGAAAAGTCCCACATTCCACCTCACCTCTTTATCCCTGTTTTTCAGTTTTATTTTTTCCTCCGATTTTGTTCAAGCAGATCATCATGGCAAGGTCTCTTCACATCTTTTGCATACAGGAGACCGTGTAGCCTTTGTGGGTGGCGGTTTAATTGAACGGGCTCGCTTAAATGGATATTTCGAAAGTGCTCTGACTTTGGGGGCAGGACCGAAGGTAAGTGGTCTAAAATTTCGAAATTTTGGTTGGAGTGGGGATACGGTCTTCAATGATGCCCGTTCTTACTTTGGAAAACCCAAAGAGGGTAGGGATAGGCTAAAGAAAATAATTGACGAATGGAAGCCCAGCGTGGTTTTGCTCAATTATGGTGCGGAAATCGCTTTGTCAAGTGGTCAGGCATGGACGGACGAATTCACGGCGAGTAAGCGTTCCGCAGGGAGCTGGAATGAGAGCGTAGCGGTTTTTTTGGAAGGATATGGAAAAATGCTTGGAGAAATAAGAAAAGGGGCTGGTGATGATTTAAGGGAAATAGTTATAGTCGTGCCACCACCGTTCGAAAACCTAGGGAGTCCACTGCCTGACCATCAGGAAAATAATCGAAGACTTGCCAAGGTTCGGGACGCTCTACAAACTTTTGCGAAGAAAGAGAATCTTCATTTCGTTGATCTTTTCGGGGCAATGGGGGGAGATAAATTGGAAAAAGAAGTTTCATCGAAAGCATTTACTCATGACGGGCTCCATTTTACCAAGCATGGATACCGTCAGCTGGCTTCCCAACTTGCTCTGGGCTTGGGGTATGAAGCAATCGAGTCGGATACTCTGACCGAAAATTTGAGGAAAGGTATCATCGAGAAAAACCGCTTATTTTTCCATCGATGGAGACCAGCTAATGAAACCTATCTATACTTATTTAGAAAACATGAACAGGGGAATAATGCTAAAGAAATTCCTCAATTTGATCCCATTATTGAAGAACGTGAGAAAGAGATTGAAGGGATCCGAAGTCAATTGCTCAAAGGTTCCCAAGGATAATCTAACTACCACTATTTTAATTCATGAAAATTACCACCTTTTCACTTTTTCTCTTTTTTACCCAATTTACCATTACTTTTGGCCAACGGGGTTTGACCAAAATTCCTGATACTTCTATTCAGGCTCAATTAGATTCATTTATTTTACCGGAAGGGGCGAAGATAAACCTTTTTGCCAGTGAGCCGGTGGTACGTAACCCGATCCATATGAATTGGGATTCAATGGGTCGGTTATGGGTGGTGGGAAGTCCGCTGTATCCTCATATTAAACCAGGTGAGGAAGAATCCGACCAGTTGGTCATACTGGAAGATACCAATGGGGATGGAGTTGCGGATAAGCATACGGTTTTTGCAGATGATCTGCATATTCCAACTGGCGTGCTTCCCGGGGACGGAGGAGTCTATGTGGCTAACAGTAATGACGTATTGTTTTTGAAAGATACAAATGGTGATGGGAAAGCAGATTATCGGGAAATTATCCTTTCAGGATTCGGAACGGAGGATACCCACCATATTGTTCATACTTTCAGGTGGGGGCCGGAAGGAATGATGTGGCTCAATCAGTCGATTTATATCCATACCCACCTCGATACCCCTTATGGGATACGCAGGCTGCTCGGAGGTGGAATGTGGCATTATCGTCCAGAGACCAAGCGGTCGGAAGTCTTCATGAAAGGCTTGGTCAATCCATGGGGTCATGCATTTGATGAATGGGGCCAAAGCTTCATGACGGATGGCGCTGGCGGTCAGGGAATCAACTTTGTTTATCCTCGATCTGTGTTTGTAGCATCACCCGGGGCGCCTCGTAGAGTGCAGGGACTCAATCCCGGACAACCGAAGTTGTGCGGGTTGGAAGTCTTGTCTGGTAGTCATATTCCTGAGCATTGGCGGGGTGCGTTGGCTTCCCCTGATTTTCGTGGCCATCGGATTAAAACTTATCGTCTGAGTGACAAAGGAAGTGCATTTGAATCAAGGGAGTATAAAGAACTACTAGCATCCAAGCATGGAGCTTTTCGTCCGATTGATGTTAAAATGGGACCCGATGGAGCAATCTATGTGGCTGATTTATACAATCCAATCATACAGCATGGTGAAGTGGATTTTCGTGATCCGAGGCGTGATCACAAGCATGGAAGGATTTGGCGTATCAGCTTTCCGGCAAATCCCCCGGCACCTTTCACCAAGCCTGCCGAAATGAATTCCAAGGCTTTGGCAGAAGCATTGCTTTTTTCCGAAGAGAATATTGTCAGAGAGTTGGCCACGGCTGAATTACGAACCCGTGATCCCAATGCGATGCTTTCAGCATTAAATTCATTTGTCCGTCCGATGTCTGATCTTCATATATTACGCCGAGTCTGGGCCACTCAGGCCTTAAATCAATTGGATATAGGGTGGGCTAAACAATTGACCAAATCGAAATCACATAAGGCTAGGGCGGCTGGTCTGCGTGCCATTTATTACGATGCGTCCAACAAAAAATACAAAAATATTCTATCCATTGCTGAAGAAGCTGTTTCGGACCCATCTCCTCATGTTCGTCTATGGGCGGTGAGTTTGTTGGCTCAACTTGATGACCCCCAGACCGTCGCTATTGCTCTGCGTGCTCTCGAGGGAGTGGAGGTTGATGACTTTCTTGATTTTGCAGTTTGGTCAATATGCAGGGAGCATCGCGACCGCTGGGTTAATGATATGAAAACAAAAGGGGAGAATCCATTTGCTAATCTTTCTCAACTACTTTTTGCATCGTCAGCAATTGGAGAGCCCCTCGGTGCCGATCAAATCCTGGCCTCCATTTTAAAGGGTAAGATTACAGACGATAAAAAAGTTTGGGAAGTTGCCAATTGGATTGCTAATAAAGGTACCCCGGCCCACCTCCAGAAATTGCTTAGTCTCGCACAGAAAACAAACTCGGTTAGTCAACAGCATGCTTATTTAAATGCCATGCTTACTGCCAAGAAGATTCGAAAGATTAACCCATTCGGAACTCTGGATGCAGTGTTGAGGTTTTTGCAAAGCGAGAATGACACGGTGTGGAGCACCGCGGTTGAATTGGCAGGATTGTGGAAGCTAGAGTCTGCTCGCACTAACTTGGAAGTCATATTGAAACAGACCGATTCCAAGCAGGTGAGAAAAAATGCGGCAATTAATTCTTTAATCGGGATGGGCGGGGAAAAAACGCGGAAATTTTTTGATGAGCAAATTCAAAACCCAAAGGTTTCTTATCCCCTCAAATCATTATTGATTAAAGGGCAGATGAAGATTCAGCCAATGTTGGCAGCCCGCCGGGCTGCAACTCTATTACGAAATCTCCCGGAAGGGCAGGAACCCAATGATTTAATAGCTGCATTTATTTCCAACAAAGGGGCCACGCAGGCACTGACCAAAGAATTGCAGAATGGTAAGTTACCTGAGGATGTGGCATTGAAGGGCATGCAGTTGGCGGAAAGTGCACCCACCCGACCGCAGGCTCTTATCAAAGCATTGCAAAAAGCCGGAGGTTTGAAGCCAATGAAAATGAGCCTGTCGAAAGAGGAAATGATTGCAATCATCGACCGGGTCAATTCGAAGGGAAATGCGGCGAGAGGAGAGAGCGTGTATCGACGTGAAAATTTGCAGTGTGTTGCCTGTCATGCGATTGGCGAAGTGGGTGGTGTAATCGGACCGAACTTAGTTTCGATTGGTGCAAGTGCGCCGGTTGATTACCTGATCGAGTCACTCATTGAACCGAGTAAGAAAATTAAGGAAGGCTATCACACCAATCTGATCACCCTCAAGAATGGAGATTCTTACGCGGGAGGTATTCTGAGTGAGACAGATACGGAGTTGGTTATTCGCGATCTTACCGGGAAGCACAACCGCGTCGCGAAGAGAGACATCACAAGCCAGACGATTTCACCAGTTTCTCTGATGCCGGTCGGGTTGACCACTCAATTGCGGGAGGATGAGTTTGTGGATCTGGTGCGCTTCATGGTTGAACTCGGTAAAGAAGGGGATTTTAAAACCAGTAACCAGCGTTTTGCCCGCAAATGGGATGTTTTACCTGTCAATTCTCCGAATCCAGGAACTATTCATCATTATGGTGCGAAAATGTTTACACAGGAATTTGACGGGTATGAATGGAAACCATTCTATGCCATGGTAGGCGGAGGAGTTCCGTTTGAAGAAATACCGGTTGCTCTTAATCGGAGAGGAGATAAATACCAAGTTTTACGCGCACAAGTTGATGTAGTTAAAAAAGGAAATCATAAGGTTCGGTTAAAAGGAAATTTAGGTGACTTGAATCTTTTTCTTGGAGACAAGGAAGTTGAAATTCCCGAAGAGGGTAATCAAGCCGACCTCTTCATTGACTTCCAAAAAGCAGGGAAGCAGAACCTGCTAGTAGTAGTGAATGGTCGAGGTACAAAAGGTCATTTTGCCCTCGAAGTGTTGTCAGAGGATCTAAGGTTTATTAATACTTTGTAGAAATGGTTTTTGGTAGAGGCATTTTTTTACTCCTTGCTTTATTTGCAGGTCATGTAGTTTTAGGTAAACCACTGATTGTAGCCCATCGTGGTTCCTCTTTTGAGGCTCCAGAAAATACATTACCAGCTTTTCGCTTAGCGTGGGAGCAGGGAGCAGATGCGATTGAGGGGGATTTTCTTTTAACGAAAGATGGTCAAATTGTTTGCATTCACGATGCATCTACGAAGCGATTGGCCGACAAAAATTTGGTTGTCTCGAAATCCACCCTTGAGGAACTTCGTGTCTTGGATGTTGGCGCATGGAAGCACGAAAAATTTAAAGGAACCAAGATCCCCACGATCTCTGAAGTTTTTGCCACTATTCCAAAAGCGAAAAAAATATTCGTGGAGGTGAAATGTGGACCTGAGATCATACCATTTCTGATCAAAGAAATAAAGAAGGCTAATTTGGAAACTGATCAGGTTCTGTTGATTTGTTTCAACCCAAAAGTGATTAAAACCTTTAAGGAAAAAATGCCCAGTTACAAAGCATATTGGCTTTCTGGATTTAAGAAGAAGAGCGGATCCTGGAAACCTTCCGTGGATCAAGTCATTACGACCCTGAAAAGTTGCCAAGCTGATGGACTGGATTCTCAATATACAATTCCCCCTGAATTCTCAAAATCGGTTATCAATGCTGGCTTTGAATGGCATGCATGGACGATCAATGACTCTGCAACGGCACAAAGACTAGTTAAGAGGGGAATCGAATCGATTACCACGGATCGGCCTAAACTTATTGGTTTAGGCTTTAAGAATTAGCCCCAGCACAGATTTTAATTCACCAATCTTTGCATTTCTTGATTGGTATTAAAACTAATTCGATTTGAATAGATGTAATTATGATAAAAGGAATAAATAACTCATTTCTAAGTTTAATGCCCCCAGGGCTTTTCCTGTCCTGCACTGCTTGGTTTTTGATTTTGCAAATGAGTGCTCCTATGTTGATAGGGGTCAGTTACAAATCTTCACTTCGTAATGATATCACCCGTCCGTTTGTAGGGAAGGAGTTTTGGCCTAATCCACAGATGGATTGGCAATTAAAGAATGGGAGAATGGAAGTGATGATTAGCAAGACTGGGAAAACCCACGACATTCATCTTCTTACCCATCAACTCAAAGCTGATGATGGTAGTTTTTCTCAATCTGTCCGTTTAAGTTTTGAGAAAATAAATCCCAATAAAGTTAAGCGGGCTGGGTTTAAATTTGGAATTGTCGGAGCGATGCCCGAAGAATATAGGTCTAATTTATTTTTAAGCTCAGGCTATATGGCTGGCGTAACATCTGAGGGCAATCTCTTTGGACCGGGAATTGAAAGTAAAACCACCTTGCCGGAGTCAGCGTTGGAGGATCTTCGATTAACTCTCAAGGTAGAGCACAAAGGGAATGGTTTTGATTTTATCCTAGAAGCTAGCAAACGCAGCAATGAGGATAAAAGTTCGGTTCTCTTGTTTATTAATAAATCGGTACGAATGAAAAAAGGATTCCTCGGCAATCTCTCCTTGTTTGCAGATTATGCACAAAAGAATCATGCCCCTGCCATTCCTGCTGACAGCAAGGAATTTCAAACAGATGTTACTTTTCAGGATTGGCAAATCTCAGGAAATAAAGTGACGCAGAATCTGGATCAAACTTTTGGACCTATTCTTTGGACTCAATACACCCTGCATCGAGGCGTCATGAAAATGACGGCACAAGTTTCCCCCATGGGTAGAATGAACAGAGAAAAAGTACACCTCGAATTGTTGAAAGCGGGTAAGTGGAAAAGGGTACAGAGTTCTGGGATTTATGAATATGCGAGTACGGCTCATTTTCGAATGGAAAACTGGAACGATCAACAGCCAGTTCCGTTCAGGGTGGTTTTGAAAGATGGAAATGAAATGGGAGAATGGAAAGGAACGATCCGTAAAGACCCGAAAAATAAAAAGACTATTAAATTAGCAGCTTTGTCCTGTATGAAAGACGGAGCATTTCCTAATCAATATTTACAGCAAAATATTTTGGCCCAAAACCCGGATGTTTTATTTTTTGCCGGTGATCAACTTTATGAAAGCAATGGAGGGTACGGGATTGTTCGTGCGTCCAAGATCGAAGATGTCGCAAGGGCTTCTTTAAATTACCTTCCGAAATACTGGATCTTTGGGTGGAGCTTTCGGGATGCGATGAAGGATCGGCCATCCATCGTAATTCCTGATGATCATGATGTATATCATGGAAATATTTGGGGATTAGGTGGAGGCCCAGTTCCAGAAGGGGGAAGCAAAAATAGCGATGGTGGATACGCTATGCATCCAGAATGGGTAAGGATGGTGGAACGTACCCAAGTTTCAAATTTGCCTGATCCATATGATCCAACACCAGTACTCCAGGATATTGGGGTTTATTACACTGATTTTAATTATGGCGGAATCAGTATGGCTGTTTTGGAAGATCGAAAATTTAAATCCGGACCAGCTCAAGCAGTTGATAAAAATACCCATAAGGGGAGGGTGGACCATGTTCGAGATCCTGATATGGATCCTAAAATATTGGATAAACCGGGTCTGCACTTATTGGGTAAAAGGCAGGAACAATTTCTTGAAGAGTGGGCTGGTGATTATCGAGATGCATCAATGAAGGCGATTCTTTCCCAGTCTCCATTCTGTGCCGTTGCCACCCATCACGGGGGTGGAAAGGAAAGCAATATCTTAATCGCGGATCTGGACTCCAATGGTTGGCCTCAATCCGGTCGTAATCGGGCGATCGAATTGGCAAGAAAAGCACATGCGGTTATGATTCATGGTGACCAACATCTTGCCACCGTGGTTCATCATGGGGTGGATGAATGGAATGATGCTGGGTTTTCTTTTGCCGGTGCCGGAATCTGTAATGGATATCCCCGCTTGTGGGCACCGAAGGAAGCGGGAAAAAATCGTCGGCCTGGCTCGCCCAATTTTACCGGGGAATTTCTTGATGGGTTTCACAACAAGATAAATGTTTGGGCGGCGGCTAACCGAATTGACAAACAGTACCCTGAAAAAATTATAGGGAAGCCATCGATAATGCTTGAAAAACTAAACAATTCAGCATCTGGATATGGAATCGTAAAATTCCATAAAAATGAGCAGGAAATTACCATGGAAAGCTGGCCTATTTATGAGAATATGACTTCAGATATTGCCAGTTATGAAACGCATAATGGTTGGCCGATCACTGTTTCAGTGGAACAGCAATATAATCGCAAGCCCATAGGTTACTTACCCACCATCAGGATGGAGCGTAAGAATTTTATCGTGCGCGTAACGAAGGAACACTCAGGGGATTTAGTTTACGCACGAAGAGTGACTGGAAAAAGTTTTCGTCCCAAAGTTTTTGAAAAGGGAAGTTATCATGTCGAAGCAGGAAGACCCGGAGCCTGGAAATCCTTCAAGAAACAAAGAATAAATTAAAAATACTCTTTGAACAATTATGAAATACTCCCGATTATTCTTCCTTTTTGCACTCCTTCCGGTTGTCGGATTAAGCTCACTCATTCATGCCCAGTTTGCTGGCAAACAATCCGAATGGAAGGGATTCAAAAAAACAGTCTTCAAAGTTGGAGAGCACGAAGCTTTCGTAGTTGAGCCGAAAGAGCCTGCCAAAGGTAAACCCTGGGTCTGGCGTGCAAGGTTTCCGAGTTATCACACCGAGATTGATGAGATGCTTTTAAAAGATGGTTATCTTATCGCCCATATTAATGCAGGTAGTAGATTGGGTAGTCTAAACGCCCTAAAAATATGGGAACAGTTTTATGATCTACTCACCAATAAGCATGGCTTAAATAAGCAGGTTGTTATTGAAGGAGTAAGTCGGGGGGGGCTCTATGTCTACAGGTGGGCAAAAGCTTATCCTGAAACAGTAGCTTGTATGTATAATGATACACCTGTGTGCGACTTTAAGAGCTGGCCCGGAGGGAAAGGGGTAGGCAAAGGAGCCCAAGGCGAGTGGAAAAGAGTGCTTAAGGAGTATGGCTTTAAGAATGAAGAGGAAGCCATGGCTTATGGGGATAATCCAATTGATAATTTACAACCGATTGTTGATGCGAGAATTCCGATTATGCATATTATCACCGAAGATGACGCAATTGTCCCTCCCAAGGAAAATACTTATGTTTTAAAAGAGCGCTTGGAAAAGCTGGGACATCCCTTCTTTTATGTAATTTCGATTGATAAGGGAAATCGGGCCAATGGGCACCATTTTGATGTTAAATACCCGCATGTGGGATATCACTTTATTCGAAAGTACAGTAACTTTTCGAATGAGCTTCCAATCTATCTCCGTTCCGGACTTAAGAATTCACAGCATGTTTTTTCCAAGACGAAAAAAGGACGAGTCGGATTTCTTGGGGGGTCGATTACTGAATCAGTGGGTTGGCGCTTACATGTGTCTGATTCATTGAAAAAAAGGTATCCAGAGACTGAGTTTGATTTTGTATATGCCGGAATCGGTTCGACCGATTCGACATATGGTGCTTATCGTTTACAGCGAGATATTTTATCCAAAGGTAAGGTTGATCTCCTCTTTATCGAATCCGCTGTTAATGAGCTGCACAACTCTCGCACTCGCGATGACATCATTAAAGCCGTAGAAGGAATCATTTTACAAGCCCGTCGGCATAATTCTCACATCGATATCGTAGCTCAGTATCTTTATGATATGCCTTTTGTTGAATCTTATCGTAAAGGGATTACACCTTTGCAGATTGCTGCACTTGATCGCATTTCATTGCAATATGGAATCAATGCGATTGATCAGGCTAAGCAAGTAACGACCTGGTTTGATTCTGGTGAAATTCCTCCTCAAGAATTTGGCGGATGTCATCCTAAACCAGTCGGTCATAAGGCATATGGAGAAATGATCGATAGGCTGTTTGATCAAGCGTGGAACGATCCAATAGCTCAGCCTTTAATCCCGCACATTGGAGGCCGGAGATATGACGAACACTCTTATGATCATGGTCATTTTCAATCCATAAAAACAGCCAAAATTAAGAATGGGTGGAAGGTTGTGAAAAATTGGAAAGGCACAGGAAAGGGCAGGGTGCGCAAGCATGATGAGGGTATTGATTATATGGAAGCACTGACACCCGGGTCTGAATTATCGGTTGAGTTTTCCGGTACTGCGATTGGGCTTCCCATGGTGGCAGGGCCGGATGTAGGAATCATTGAGTGGAAGGTAGATAACGGTGAGTGGAAATCATTGGACCAATTTACGAAATGGAGCAGAGGGCTTCACATCCCGTGGATTTACATGCTCGAAAAAGAACTTCCTGCAGGAAAGCATCTTTTGACTTTGCGAACAACCGATCGGAAAAATGAGCAATCGAAGGGATATGCATGCCGGTTCAGATCCTTCGCAGTGAACGGCAACTAGGAAAATATTATATGTTTGGCAAATGCACCCCACTCTTTTTTCTTCTAACCCTTTCTCTCGATGGGCATCGACTTGCTTACAGTCCTGAAGAATTTACTATTGGCCAATCGAAGTGTTTTGTTTTGGATGCCATTTCTTCTAATAAGGAAAAACCTTGGGTATGGTATGCCCCCACCTTGCCTCGTCACCCCGATCCATCACACAGCTGGTATATCGATAAACTTCTTGAAAAGGGAATTAGTTTTGCGGGTTGTGACCAGGGAGAAGTGCGTGGGTCCCCAAAAAGCGTGGACCGCTTTACAAAGTTTTATAATGAAATGGGCGATCGTGGATATTCAAAGAAACCCATATTGCTTGGGCAAAGCCGAGGCGGACTTATGCTGCTAAGTTGGGCGGTCAAGAATCCAAAAAAGGTAAAAGCCTTTGCAGGAATTTATCCTGTACTGAATTTGAGGAGTTGGCCGCTGACCCGAAATTTAAGCTCCACTTTAGCCGATTTTGAAATGGATCGAGATACTTTTTTAAAATCGGTTGATCTTCATAACCCGATCCATCAACTAAAAGGGTTAGCTCAAGCAAAAGTGCCTTTGTTTATGGTGCATGGAGATTCCGACCGTATCGTTCCACTTGAAGATAATACTGAGATTGTGATCAATCGATATTCGAAGTTAGGTGGAGAAGCTGAAGTAAAGATCGTGCCTGGAAAGGGACACCAAGTCGGCGACGAGTTTTTTAAAGCAAAGGAATTGATTGAATTTATAATTCAGCATTCGAATCATTAATAGCAATCGTGACCCTAAGTTCTTTTAATTGTTTATAGACAGATTATTAAATTATCCCATAATTAAACTTCTCATGAAAAAACAAAACACACTTCTTCTGTCTATTATTCTATTATTAAGTTCCTTTGGTTCCTTTCTATTTGGTGGTACAGTAATCAATTTATTGTCTCCCAAGCAGATTAGTTTAAACAAAAATTGGACTCTTACGAAAGGGATTCTTACTCCCTCTGAAACACCAGGTGGGATAATTTGGTCAAAGGGTAAATTTAGCGACTTTACCATTTCCCTGGAGTATAAGACCTCGGAAAAAGCGAACAGTGGCTTGTTTTTCCGTACAGACCCTAAGAATGCGGTGCAGGGAGGATTTGAAATTCAGATTGCTTCTCCAGGGTTGTACAATGGAAAGCACATAGTCGGATCCCTTTACGATGCCAAAGAACCAATGGTTGCAGCTGGTAAACCAAATGGTGAGTGGAATACAATGGAACTGACATGCAAAGGATCCAGTTTAAAGGCAAAAGTTAATGGGAAAAAAGTAATCGATGTTAACATTGAAGACTGGAAAGAACCCAATAAAAACCCAGACGGTTCAAAAAATAAGTTTAAGACTGCATTAAAGGATCTTCCCCGCACTGGTCATCTTGGCCTGCAATATCATGGACAAATGGTATGGTATAGAAATGCTAAGGTGAAATCATTGTAGGTTTTCAAATTCGGTAAACCTATTGATCATAACTTAAATGCAGACGACTTATTCACACAAGTACCTATTTGTTTGTGTTTAGTGAATGTGAATCCACAATAACCTTTTGAATTTGTTTTAAACGCATAAACTTATATTAACCCTAAATAAATAGAATAAAAATGGCAGAACCAAAAGGACTTAGTAAACCTGTAAAATTAAAAAGCGATTTAGCCTCATTCTTAGGAGAAACTGAACTTCCAAGAACTGAGATTACACAAAAGCTTTGGGAGTATATAAAATCAAATAAGCTTCAAACGAAGACTGAAAATGGAAAACCAGAAAATGCAGGTAAATTTATTGTTGCCGATGCAAAACTTCTTACCGTGTTCAAGAACACTAATTCTACGAGTAAAACTGGAAAAGTAACTGACTTTAGAAATTTAAAAGAAGGCGAGACCATTAATATGATGCAGATGGCATCCGTTGTTGGTGCCAATATTGAATAATCAAATTTAAAAAAATCAACCCCGATTTTTTTCGGGTAAATTAAACGCTCTCATTTTAGAATGAGAGCGTTTTTGTTTTATGTTGTACCTTGTTTTTGATTCGTAATATATCAATATAAGCAAATCTAAAAAGTGACATGCAACTTGAACAGAGAAAAAGAATTATTCAGGGAATTATTTTAATTAATCTTTCTATTTTTATTCTCTCTGCTTATTTTTTAACAGATGCAGGATCGTACGCTTATATAGTAGGTAACCAATTCGATGAAATAACGAGTAAACTTTTTTCAAGAAAGGGATGGAGTGCTCCATTAGTGATTCTTTTGTGTAGTGGACTGTTATCAATGGGAACGTTTATGATTTCAGTGAAAACTGACAAGAGTGAATCGAAAAAAGTGGAAGAAGGTAAAAAGGGGGAAATTCCATACTGGTCTTAAGAGAAAGTTTCTTATTTTAATTCTTGGTCCCCAAATCATTTGTGATGAATAACAAAAATATCGGATTATTTTATCCTCCATTTACTTTTGTATATGTTGTTATATTTTTTGTAATCAATGTACCGGCAAGAGGATATGGTGAAAATGAGATTTCTAAGCTGGAAAGATTGGCAAACTTGGACCCAAAACCATTCGTGATTGTGGAAGCGAGCGGCAAAGATGTAAAGAGTCGGGGGCAGGGAGTCGTAATTTCGAATGAAGGTCATGTTTTATCTGCTGCTCATATTTCGTGGATTTCCAAGGAAGGAAATTATTCGAACGACTTCCGAATTAGTTTCCGAGGAAAAGGAAAAAATATTCCAGAAGGAAAAATTCATTTACATACCACAAAATTTTCTGATCGAGAAGATGCTATATTTAAGGAGATTTTTTTTGGTGCTAGATTAGTGAGAACTCACGGATCCAGATTTCTTGAACAGATGGATGTGGGGTTGTTTAAAATAAACTCGAAGGGAACTAAACCATTCCCCAAAATTGAATTCTTTTCGGAAAAAAAGCCAATAATTCATAAAGGAGAGATCTTTCATCTTTGCCATTATAATTTCCCTCACAAATCGGGAGACCCATTTTTTCTGATCAACCCGGTAGAAGTTGTCGGAGTAGCTCAGACTTCGAGTGGTTTACAATATTTGGCCAAGGGTTATTACAGAATCGGTTCAAGTGGTGGGGCTATTTTGAAAAACGGGAAATTAATTGGCATACAGAGTTCTGCATACACCGTTAATGCAAAAGGAATTGGTGAAATTCCTTTGGGTTTAATTTCCTTCCATTTAGTCTGGAGCAAACAAGTAGAAAAAATGATGAGGTAATTATAAAGTGAAAAGTATTGTTATTTTAGTTTCTTTTATTCCGTCCATTATTTCCTTTTTCATATGGAAGAGAGATGGTATGCGAGTAGCCTTTTGGAAAACTAGTGTAGAAAGAAAAATTGAAGTGCCCATTATAGATGGTACGCCCGAACTTGGAACTCAGACTCAAATTATTTGGGATGAACAATTTGTGAGTGGGATAGAAACTCCCGTGGGAGGAGTAGTTGCTACATTAATATTGTTGCTCTTCTTGTTTCTTGGTTTCCGTAAAAAAGCAGTTTCAGTCTAGGTTTGGGTTGGTCCAAGATTATGGTTAAATTGATTGTTAATGATTTTGAATATATTCGTTCAATACCAAAATTATTATAAATGAAAATAATTCAAATTAGCGGATTTACTTTTTGGTTCTTATTTGCGTCCTGTTCTAATGAAATGGGAAACTTAATAGTAGATGAAGTTGACGCAGGATCCTTTAACGAGATGGTTTTAATTAGAGGCCAGAGCTATTTAATGGGAAATGAAAAACCTGCTGGAAATGGAGAGATTTATCCGGAAGAGGGTCCTGTGCATAAAGTGGAAGTATCCAGTTTTTGGATCGATAAATACGAAGTTACCAATGCTCAGTTTAAAGAATTTGTTGATGCAACTGGGTATGTAACTTTTGCAGAAAAACCTCTCAGTAAAAATGTTTTCCCTAAAGCTCCCCCCGATCAATTATTACCAGGAGCAACAGTTTTTGCACCGCCCCCCGATAATATAAACCCTCGGATTGCGAATGATCCATGGAATTGGTGGCTATATCGAAAAGGAGCTTGTTGGAGAAGACCGGAAGGTAGAAACTCTTCGATTAAGTCGCGCATGGACCATCCGGTGGTCTGTGTTAACATAGACGATGCAAAAGCTTACGCCAAATGGGCCGGTAAACGTTTACCGACGGAAGCAGAATGGGAATTAGCTGGGCGTGGTGGACTCGAGGATTCTATGTATGCTTGGGGTAATGAGGCGAGACCCGAAGGAAAATGGATGGCGAATTGTTTTCAAGGTACTTTCCCTGCTGAAAACTCAGCGCAAGACGGATTCCATTCGACATCGCCAGTTGGTTCTTTCCCCCCCAACGGTTATGGACTTTATGATATTGCAGGAAATGTTTGGGAAATTTGCAGTGATTTCTTCCATCCTTCCTATTACAGTGAATTCATGGAGAATCCATATCCGAATCCCACTGGGCCAACTTCTCCAATTACTCAGATTGAGCTTGAGCAATTTCGTCGCACTGGAACATGTCCATTACCGATGGAGGGACATAACGTACTGATGAATCTGAATGTTGCGAGAGGGGGCTCATTTCTTTGCCACTGGGATTATTGTTTACGTTACCGACCTGCCGCACGCAACCATTCGGAATCTCTTTCCCCTACTAATCATACGGGGTTTCGCTGTGCAAAAGATGTAAAATGACTTTTTCATTGTTACCTATTTTTCATGGAATTAGTTCTCTTTCATTATAGTAAAGTTCCGCACTAAATAATTAGATTTTCAAGGGTGAACTTCTATGTTCAACCCGCGTGTTCGATGTTGCGGGTAGCAAATTAATCTTCCATCTTAGAGATATAATGACTATTCGAAATTTTAAAGGGCTAAATTGGATGCTCAAGTTGATTTCTAGGTGAGTGATTTAAAGAGAGATATTCTTAGTGGTATCGAATCAACTGACATTTATCAATTAGCAGTTTGCAGCCCAATTGAACGTGCGGACGGTCTTTCTGTTAGATTCAAGAATGAAATCTTTTTCAAGCGAGAAGACTCGCAGCCTGTATTTTCTTTTAAGTTAAGGGGGGCTTTTCACAAGTTGAATTTACTTTCCGTGAAGCAAAGGCAACAGGGCGTAATAGCAGCTTCTGCTGGAAATCATGCTCAGGGTGTTGCTTTGGGGGCAAAAGAGCTTGGTATTAAAGCACTAATTGTCATGCCCGTAACAACCCCGGAGATTAAAGTGGATGCAGTAAGGACTCTGGGTGCTGAGGTTGTTCTTCATGGGGATAGCTATGATGATGCTTTGGAGCTCTCGCTTGAACTAGCCGAGCAGGAGGGCTACGAATTCATTCATCCCTTTGATGATTCAGATGTCATTGCGGGGCAAGGTACCATTGCCAAGGAAATCATCTCTCAAATGGGAGATAAGATTGATGCAATTTTTGTGGCAGTGGGAGGGGGAGGGCTACTTGCAGGCATCTTAACTTACATTAAGGAGTTGTATCCAAAAATTAAAGTAATCGGGATCGAGTCGGAAGAGTCATCCTGTCTAAAGGCCGCAATGAAAGCCGGTAAGCGAGTGATTTTAGATAGCGTGGGAATTTTCGCGGACGGAGTAGCAGTAAAACAGATTGGGAAATTACCTTTCGAATTAATTAAAGATCAAGTTGATGAGGTGATCACAGTTTCAATAGATGAAATCTGTGCCGCGATTAAAGATATTTATGACGAAAATCGAACTATCCAGGAACCCGCGGGTGCACTGGGAGTTGCGGGAATGAAAAAATATCTCCAATCGAATCGAGTGGAAAACAAAAAGTTAGTCGTGGTAAATTGTGGGGCAAATATGAATTTTGACCGCCTTCAACACATCGCAGAAAGAACTGAGATTGGAGCGAAAAGAGAGATGTTGCTGTCCGCTGAAATTCCTGAAGAACCGGGAGCATTTTTACGATTTTGCAAATCACTCGGTGATCTTATGGTGACCGAGTTTAATTATCGCTATGCGAATGTTGAGCATGCACAGGTATTTGTTGGTGTTGGCTTCCAGCACTGCGACTCAAAACGTTCAGAATTACTGGATCGGCTCTTACTCCAGGGATATGCAGTGGAGGACTTGAGTGATAATGATGTCGCGAAATTACATGTACGACACATGGTGGGAGGCCGGGTCTCTTCCAAAATAGAAAATGAAAGATTATATCGCTTTCAATTTCCAGAAAGGCCGGGAGCACTGTTGGATTTTCTTAAACATATGGATCCGATGTGGAATATTTCCCTTTTTCACTATCGAAATCATGGTTCGGCTTATGGTCGGGTATTGATAGGCATACAAGTTCCGGAAGGGGATAGGGCTTTATTCGAAAGTTTTCTTGTAAAAACGGGATATGATTATTTCGATGAAACTGAGAATGTTGCTTACCAAAAATTCTTGAAACCAATTTAAACCTGCTCAAATATTATCCAATAAACTGCTTATAAGTTAGCACTCATATGTTTTCTTATAGGAAATCCTAGCAAAACAATTTTAGTTTACCGAGTTTAATCATTAAAGGAGACCACTCCATTTTCCCTTATTTTTTTGGAGTAGGATTTTCCGTTCAGTTTATATTTTAAGTTGAGTGTTTTTACGACTCCGCCTGCTGGATCTTTTCCGGCAAGTTTGTTGGTAATTCCAAAATCATACTGCATGCTGTCGAGTTGTTTTTGTATTTTACTTTTAATATCAATTTGTCGCTCTGGATTACCATCTTGTCCATAAAGTGCGCTGATGAGCTCGATTTTGAGTTTTTTCAGAGATCGAAAAACTTTATGTTTTCGATCTCCGGCTGAAACAAAATATGCAATTAAATCTTTAAGCTCTTCTGCATTCATTGAATTAATAAGCCCCCCTGGCATCATTGATAATTTCGAACCTTCCTTAGATGCAACTTTTGCTTTTTTAATCTTGGTTAATTTAAGAGGTTCAAGTCCAGATTGAACAAGTGAATACTCACCGTTTTCTTCTGCGACCACTCGACCTAAAACCATGGAGCCATCCTTCAACTTTAATTCATGCTGTTCAAATTGTTCAGAGACAACCATATTTGGATGAATGGTTGACTCTAGGATGGATTTATAGTCGCTCCTTTTGGCGAGATTAGTCAGATCCGGACCGACTCCCCCTCCTTCATTACCAAAACGATGGCATGCCACGCAGAGTCCTGCCGAAAACATCTTCTTGCCATTTGTGTAGTCACGACCAGTAAGTACTTCCTTATTCAGTACCTTCAGTGCAGAGTCAACAGTCCATGCAAATCCAGGGCCTTTGGCTCTTGGCAGCTTGGCAAGATCGACACTTTTAACCTCCCCCATAAGATACTGCAGGGAAATACGGTCTTTCTCTGGTACGGATGCAATGGCTGATTCACGGATTTTTTGAATGTAACCAGTAAACATATTCCCGCCTTTTTTGGTCATAAGGTTTTGCAATTCACCAAGGTAGGATTTTCGATCCTTCATCGTCCATCCAACCTGAACATCCTTAAGGCAAAACAGAAAGTGTATATTAAGAACATTGGGAGTAACATCTTCACCCATAGTACTGAGGATTTTACCTCCATAATTTTTGTTACGCTTCATAATTTCTGAGTTGAAGTCAGGAATTTGTGCTTTGGTTGTTTTCATTAACGCAATTGTTTTTCGTACCACGGATGGATGATCGAGGAAGCATAAGACTCTGCAGAGCTCTTCATTTAAGTTGTCATCTTTTGATGGAAAGAATGAATCGAGTTGATCTCCAACTGCTTTAACTTGGTGGCCAGTAGGCATTCCACCACGGCTCATAGTTACTGAATAGGTCCTCAAAAGTGCCAGCTTGCCAACTTTATCCAATTTGTTGAAATTAACCTTAAGCAGACGTTCGATACTGGGTTTCAGACTGTCAACAAGATCACTGCGGGCTAGACCGAGCAATGCATGAATTGCAGCTAAATCATTTTTCTCAGCGTATGCTTTCTTTGCCCAAGTTTTTGGATCCTGCCATTCCATAGCAACCCGGGCAGCATAACGAATATGATAATCCCTGCTTCCCAAATGGGACCAAGCTTCTTTGACTGTCTTGGGGTCGGTATGTCCGTGAAATGATTCAATCATTTTCCTAGTTTCTCGGGCTTTGGCGTGTTCGCTAGTTGTATCCAATTTGGATAATTTGGTGGGAGCGTTTCCGGTGTAGGAAATTCGATAAAGGCGAGATTGTCCGCCACGCCCACCAACACAGAAGTACATATTACCATCCGGGCCGATATCTACATCTGTCAGTGCAAGTGAACCATTATTATTCGAAATAAATTCCCTTTTCTCTCCGATGTAAGATGATCCACGTGGTTTGAGGTGGATTGAATACATGGTGGCGAATGTCCAATCGCAAATAAATAAAGCATCACGGTAATGGGTGGGGAAATTTGCATTGGTTCCTGCAATCACTCCGGTTGGAGATCCGGGGCCAATATCAACCACCGAACCTACCGTGTCGGGAAAGTATTTACGCCATTTTTTGGAGGTTGCTCGCCATCCACTATCTCCGCCAGAAATGCCATGATTAATTCGTGTTGGGCGATACCAAGGTGCACCAATATCCCATTCCATATCGGCATCATAAACAAAAAGTTCACCATCTCGATTTAATGCAAAGTCGCATGGGTTTCTATACCCCATGGTAATTATTTCCCGACTTTTGCCATCCGGGTTCATTTTCATAACCCATCCACCGGGTGCCTTACCCTGTGACATATGTCCATAGGCATAATTTTGTAAAAGCACATCATCTTTCCAATTTGTGGGGATTCTTGAATTGAGAAATTCTGGCGGTCTGGTTGCGTTTCCAGCGATGACATAGATACTTTTTCCATCAGGAGAAACAATTATGGAGTGAGGGCCATGCTCGCCACCACCAGCCATTTCGGCAAGAAATTCTACTGGGCCAAGACTACCATCTGGTAAAACCTTGGCTCGTGTTAATTTACGATTTCCCATCATGTAGAGATGATCAAAGGCATAAAGCATACCATAGACAGAAGATTCGACATTGAGTTTTTTAATTTTGCTTTCATCAAATTCTTCTCCGGACTTAGGTATTTCTACAAGGAAGGTACCAGCTTTTTGCTGGTCTGAAACAGTTAATCGACCCTTTTTATCAAAGGCCATGGAAATCCATGAACCAAATTTTTTATTATCCACTTCATAGATAAGATCGACTTTAAACCCAGGAGGAACATGTAGGCCTGTTGAGGAATCCTCAATAGGTTTTTCCAGTGCAGGGACTCGATATTCACCAAATGACATGGAAAATGGGACTATAATACTTAATAGAATAAGTTTAAATTTTTTCATGATACAGAGAGGAAATCACATACTATTTGATTTCCAATTTTGAAAAAGCTTAAAATAAAGCTGGGAGGATATTAATCTATGAAAGAAAGTGTCTGGTTTTCCCGAACTTTTTTGGTGTATGTTTTACCGTTGAGTTTATAACTGAGCTCAAGCACCTTGACCACACCGTTTGCTGGATCTGCTCCCGCAATTTGGTTGTTCATGACAAACTCGTATTCCCTTTGATTAATTTTATTTTGAATAATCGATTGAACACCCATTTGTTTTTCAGGGTTTCCTTCTTGCCCGTAAACCGCACGAATAAGCTCAATGACCAATTTTTTGGTTGAACGAAAGACCTTGTGTTTAGGATCGCCTGCGGAAACAAAATAGGCGATCAAATCCTTTAATTCATCTGCATTCATAGAATTGATCAAGCCCCCGGGCATCATGGAAATTTTGGACCCTTTCTTCGATGCCACTTTGGATATTTCAACCTTGGTGAATGTCATGGGTTGGAGACCGGATTGGACAAGTGAGTAGTGATCCTTTTCCTCCGAGACGATTTTACCAATAATTAAAGAGCCGTCTTTCATGGTAAGTTCATGCTGTTCAAACTGGTTAGATACCACCATGTTGGGATGAATGGTAGATTCGAGCATGGATTTGTAGTCACTTCGTTTGGCTAGGTGAGTAAGATCGGGACCCACTCCACCTCCTTCGTTACCAAATCGGTGGCAGGCAATGCAAAGCCCTGCGGAAAACATTTTTTTCCCGTTAGCATGACTTCGACCAGCAAGGGGTTCCTCGTTTAACACATTTAGGGCAGAGTCTACCGTCCATGCGACTCCAGGGCCTTTGGCGTGCGGAAGTTTTGCAAGGTCGATACCTTTAATTTCTCCCGTTAAGTATTGAAGGGCTAACTTGTCCTTTTCTGGAACATTAGCAATAGCGGACTCTCGAATTTTTTGTAAATAGCCTGAGAAGTAATGTCCGCCTTTCTTTGTGAGTAATTCCTTCAGTTCGCCAAGATATGATTTTCGTTCTTCCATGGACCAGCCTGTTGATACATCTTTGAGGCAGAAAAGAAAGTGAATATTTAAAATATTTGGAGCCACACTTTCGTCCATGGTGCTGAGGATTTTTTTTCCGTAGTTACTTCCTCGTTTCATCACCTCGGGATCAAAGTCGGGAGCTACGGCTTTTGTAGTTTTCATTAAAGCGATAGTCTTGGTCACAACTGAAGGATGCTCGAGGTGACACAACAGTCGGCACAATTCCTCATTCAAATTATCGTCTTTAGCTGGAAAGTGCTTATCAAGCTGGTGACCAATAGCATTAGTTTGAGATTGGCTAGGTTTCCCCGCTCGACTCATGATCACAGAGTAAGTTCGAAGCAGTGCAAGCTTATCTGTTTTATTTAGCTTCGAGAAATTTACTTCTAGCAAACGATTGATGCTGGGTTGCATACTTTCTGGGTGTTCACAACGAGCCAGACCTAAAAGAGCATGAATTGCGGCAAGGTCATTACTTTCATCGTAAGCTTTGTCTGCCCAGCTTTTAGGATCCTGCCACTCAATCGCGATACGAGCAGCATAGCGGAGGTGATAATCCTTGCTTTTTAAAAAAGGCCATGCCGTTTCAATAGCCTTGGGGTTGGGGCCACCATGAAAGGACTCGAGCAAATGGCGGGCCTTTCTTGCTTTCGCATTCTCGCTTGTGGTGTCCAATTTGGAAAGGGCGGTTGAATCGTCACCGGTATATCGAATGCGGTAGAGGTAGGATTGTCCTTTTCGACCTCCTACGCAGAAATACATGTGACCATCTGGGCCTACATCGATATCGGTAAGGGGGAGGGAACCATTAACATTGGTCAAAAAGGTACGAGTTTCTCCGCTGTAGGAAGAACCTTCAGGGGTTAAATGAAGTGAATAGATTGTAGCAAATGTCCAGTCACAAAGAAAAATTGCATCCCTATATTGAGTTGGGAATTTGGCGTTAATGCCTGTAATGACTCCCGTTGGACTGCCTGGGCCCACATCGACAACCGATCCAATTGTATCAGGAAAGTATTTCCTCCACTTTTTAGATGTGGCCCTCCATCCGCTTTCTCCACCGGATACGCCGTGGTTAATTCGTGTAGGGCGGTACCAAGGAGTTCCCATGTCCCATTCCATATCAGCATCATAAACGAACATTTCACCATCTCTATTGAGGGCGAAATCGCATGGATTACGGTATCCCATGCTGATAATTTCTCTGTCCGAGCCATCCGGATTAAATTTCAAAACCCACCCGCCTGGAGCCTTTCCCTTACCATTGTGACCATAGGCATAGTTTTCTAACAGAACATCATCATTCCAATTCGTGCGAATCCTGGATTTTTCAAAGCTCGGAGTGCGAGCGAAATTGCCGGCTACTAAATAGAGTCCTTTGCCATCTTCTGTAACAATTAAGGAATGCGGTCCGTGTTCGCTACCACCGTGCAGTTGGAAGAGTTTTTCTTCTTTGCCAAACTCCCCATTTCCCAAAACTGGAACGCGAACCACTTTACTTTGAGATACCATGTACAAATGATCAAAAGCAAAGAGCATTCCCCATTGTCCACTATCAAACGGAAGTTTTGTTATTCCAGAGTCAGTGAGAGTTTTTCCGACTCGCGGTACATTGATGAGAAAAGTGCCAGCTTTGTATTGATCTGAAACAACTAAACGACCTTGTTCGTCAAAAGTCATGGAAATCCATGATCCATATTTTTGTTTATCTACTTTATAAACAAGGTCGACTTCAAATCCAGGAGGAACAGACAAGCCCGTAGAATCATCTACTACCAAGCTTTGCGATGGAGGTTTTTGTGCGTAGGTGTAAAGTGTTGAAATCGCTATTAGCAGGCATGCGAGAGTATGTGGGAGAGAGATTTTCATGTTAGATTAGTGTAATAAATGTAAGCAAATACAACTTTCTTACAAATTGGGAGGTATTAACTTTCTGAACAACTTCTTGTTGAGGAAAAGTATAAAATTTCAGAATACCTCAGTATTTTGTAAAAAGTTTGAGGTTATTTTTTGTCTATGGAAAAAACCTTTTTAATAAAATCGTCTTTATTAACTGGTGGTACCTCATGATCTTTGACCTGCAAATAGCAGGGTATTCCAACCACTTGACATTTCTCTTTGAGCAAACGCCCAAATCCAGCGTGATGAATTCCATCTCCTTTAATAACAGGAACCGGTGCGGGTTTTCCGTAATTAAGGAATACGGGAGGATCATCACTGGTTACATGGGTAATGGGGGAGCACTCTAAAGAGAGGTCTTTATATTGATCCCAGTTTTTCATCAGATGCTCATGGCTTTGTGCCCCGACTGTCTTCCAAATCATCGGATGTCGAATACACGCCAGACCAATTTTCTTTTCCAAAAGAAATGGGTTCAGAGTAGTTTGACCTCCCATGGCAACGGCTCCACAAACGCGTGAGGATTGACGCAAGACAGGATCCTGACTCTTTAGATCAGCCATATCATCATGATAGGCGAGCCAAAGACTGGACGCCGCACCCGCTGAACCGCCAATTACGGCAATACGATTCGGATCAAAATTCCATTCCTTTGCCTTAGTCCTAAGGAATTGAATAGCACGAGCAGCGTCATGCACTGCAGCAGGCAGTAATTCAACCCCAGCCAAGCGATAGTCGATCGAAGCAAAGCTGTATCCCTTTTTTAGTTCATTTATATTAGCCGTTTCGCTTTTCTTTCCACCCAGCCAACCTCCACCATGTATATGAACGAGGAGAGGGGGCGGTTTTTTGGATTCAATTTTCCAAAAGTTTAGGGTCATATCCTGATGAGGACCATAGGAAACATCATTGAAAGTGGGTTTGACTTTTTGTCCAAGCAGTGAGGTGCCGAGCACTAGTAAGAGAGTAAAGGATTTGATCAATTGCATGGCTATTTTTTGGTTATATAAATTTCTTCAGAGTTCCAATCAACATGACTTAAATCGGCATGTTGTATATCTAAGAAGGATGGGAAAGATAGTGGGCATAATTCAATAATCGAAGAGTCGGTAATGTGTCGGTCATCACGAGCGAGCCAATTTTTTGCTCGTTTGATTTGATCGGATTGAGAACTTTCCAGAGAATCAACGCCCGTCCGGTTTTTAACTGGAGAGAATTCTTCCAGGCGATCTGCTTCCAGGATCAATGGGTTTTTAGCAAGAGGGAGGGCATCAAAAACGAAAGTCTCAAATTTAATGGCATTCGGATCATCTGGATTGATCCAATTTCCAGCATCATCAAGGAAGGCGACTTTTTTTTCTGCTCTATGATAGGGCAGTTTTATTTCGCCACTTGCAAACTTTTCAATGAAGTCTCGGCGTAGAACATGAATTGCCGGACTACCTGCACGGTACTTGATTCGACCATCCTGCTCTTCTTCAAGTGCCTTTTCTTCGGGTAAATCCGAATATTCGATTATGGTAATACGGTCTCCGGTGGAAACAAAGTTACCCAATTTTTCAAAAGGTCCAGTTTTGGTAAGGGAGCGGCTAGACATATCGGAAACCTGTAAATCATGCAGGCCGATAAAGAGTGGATTGATTGTACTGACTAAAGGGTTATCCACCTGGAAGTAGGAGGCATGCTCGATGCCTCTCTTGGCCATATCCGCAATCGAACCGGAATCAATCAAGGCTTTCAGTGAACCGCCGTGTCCGTTCGGAGATAGGGCTAGACTGTCCTTAGACGCTCGCAGTAGATTTCCCTCGAAGTCGGTAGCCGGCATAACGCCCTGGGCAAAGAATTTCACATTTTCTTTGCCCAGCCCGTAATAGTTGTTTTTTTCAAAATGAGTGATCGTAGCTTCGAGGTTTAAAGGGCTACACATAATATACCATGGAATGGTGATCTCATACTTTTTAGATATTCCAAGTATCTGTTCGGCGAACAGTTGAAAGAGCGGTTTCTTTTTGATGGGGCTAACTGGTAAGGTTCCTTTTGGTCCATCATATCCAAGTCGGGTGCCCTGTCCTCCGGCTACTGTGAATGCCGCGGTCTTTCCTGCCCGGATCAGCTCTTCACCATGTTTAAATGCCCGTTCGTAAAGCTCTTCCTGTTCTGGGTTCTCGGGAGCAAGTGGAAAGTAGGAAGCGGGACCATATTCATTGGGTAATCCGACATCATCTTTTTTGAAAATGCATTCATTCAATGCGGATGTGAGTTCATTCCAGTCAAGTGCCTTTATTTGTTTAGAAAGTTCAACACTACTTTCAGTGAAATGAGTCATTCGAGTCTTATTTTTTTCAATTATGTCCATAGCAGTAGCTCACATTTAGTTATTCTTGCAACCACTGGCAACTGCAACTAGGCGAGCCTAGAGAAGTCATAAAATACAGTGTTAATTTAAGAATAATCTTATTTTACTAGGACAGAAGTCCAAGTTGAGGTTTTCCCTTGTGGGCAACGGTAAACGGACGAACCGTGGGGCTGTAGAGAACATGATCGACCGGGATGCCCAATGCGTGGGCAATGGTTGCGTTGAAATCAGGAATGGTCATGGAATTCTCGATCACTTCTTCAGCCCCTTCGGAAGTCTTACCATGAATATATCCGCCCTTAAATCCTCCTCCGGCAAGAACGCTGGTGAATGCCTGCGGATAATGGTCTCTACCCACATTCTGATTAATCTGCGGAGTGCGGCCAAATTCGGTGGTTAAAACTACAACAGTGTCATTTAGCTTACCAACTCGCTCTAAGTCCTCTAGTAGGGCGGCTACAGCCTGATCCATAGTATGGCACAGCTCTGGCAGGGAGGTAAAGTTGTTTTGGTGGGTATCCCAGCCCCCGAAGCTGACTTCAACCGAGCGAACATTTTGTTCGATTAAGCGACGGGCCAGCAGACAGCCTTGTCCGAAGGGTTCGGTCCCGTAACGAGATTTAATTTTTTCATCTTCTCGGTGAATATCAAAGGCGGCCAGGTCCGGGCTGTCCATTAACCGGACCGCATCCGCATACATATGACCGTAAGCTCGAATTGGTTTGGAATGATATCGTTTGATGAATTCTGCATCAATATCATTGGCGAGGTTTATTCGTCTCTCAAAGCGATTTTTCTCAACCAAGGACCGAGCGTATTTGAGCCCGGATTGTGGTTCATTAATGGCGAGCGGTTCGAATTCGGGTTCAAAGAATCCCCCGCTTCCATGAAAACGGCTTTCGCGCCCGACAAAGACCGATGCGGGTAGGGTAGGGTTGAGTTTGCCCTTAAGTTTATGATACCAGGAACCAATACCGGGGTGTCGAATAGTTGCCCGTTGTTGGTAGCTGGTGTGCATGAAATAATTTCCTTTTTCATGATCTCCCGCGGTGGAAGTGAGTGAGTTCACGATGCAGAGTTTGTCGGCGTGCCTGGCCAAGTTGGGGAGATGACTCGAGACACGGATGCCATCCACATTGGTATTGATCGGCTGGGTTGACCCCTGATTTTCATGACCTGTTTTGAGGTCGAAGGTGTCAAGATGGCTCATGCCCCCTTCCATATAAAGATAAATGAGCTGCTTCGCAGGATCAGCGAGCTGTGGAATGGCACTTTCCTTCCCGGCGGCTCCAAAGCTATTGCTCGCGGAAACCCCAAGAAAGCTTCCGGCAGCGAGTTCCAGAAAACGGCGGCGGTTATAATCTGTCTTAATCATTGGATAAATATAAATTGGCGTGAATTCAGGAGAGCCCAGACAAGGTCTTCGATGGTTTCCTCCCCGTAGGTTTGATAATTGGTAAGAATCCTTTCCATTTCTATTTGCGTGGGTTTTCTTGTAAGCATGGATCGGTAAATGAGATCAATCTTATCCTCTGGTTTTTGCAGAGCGGCGAGTAACCCACCAAGAAATGCGTTCGAGTTTTGAATGGCTACATTGAGGGGGCTATTGAGCAAATATAAAGCCTGTGGAATCGATGCATTGGATGAAGAGTTGCCGATTACCTCCCGGTCTGACTGGCCAAAGTCCCGTAAAAAATGTCCCCGCTTGGCTGGTGATTCCAATTCCACCGCCCGAGCCATTTGTCGGACCACATCCCGAAAATGACGTAGAGATAATCGCTCCCTGTCCTCCCACCGCCTGCGTTCGTTTGGATCCAGATTACCCGGCGCTCTTCGGGGTCGTGCCTGAGATATTCGATCATTGGTTTCCATTGTGGTTGTGTCCATTGAACTCCCCATCATGGAGCTCCCCATCATCATCGCAGGGTTTGCTTGGTTGTCCTTGAGGTCGACCAGGACCAGTTCGCGATTCTTTGTTTCCATAGCACGGACTTTTACTTTGAGTTCATCCGTCAATTTTCTAGCAAGTTCATTATCGGATTGAGCATATGCGGAAGAGATTTTTTTCTCATATTCAACCTGTTCGGCCCGCATTTCACGTCGTTGTGCACCGGCTTCCCTTATTCTGGGCAAGACTTCTTCAATAGGTCTGCCTTCAAGGCTCTGGTAAATTGCTTTGGTTCGGGCAATCCGTTCTTGGGTCCGTTTCCTATTTGGGGCATAAGAGTCCACATTAGGGAGAATGAGTGTGGTAATGGAATCCCAGATTTGTTCGGCACTCATTCGCTTTAACAGCGGGCCGGCAAAATGAAATTTCATTCCCGGGGAATGATCTTCCAGGTGCATTTCCCTGCGGAAAAGTTTAGTGTGAAAGAGAACATTTTGAAAAGCACGGATGTCGTAATCAAGTTCCTGCATTAAATTTTCAAGAAAATGGAGTAATGCTGGTTGGTTGATTTCGGTTCGATCCGTCAAGTTGTCCACAGGTTCAAAGATTCCGTGACCAAACGCTCGTTTCCATAGTCGATTAACAATCACTTGGGTGAAGCGAGGATTTTCGGTAGAGGTTAACCAGTCTGCATAGGCATTTTTTCGTTCAGTCTGATCTTCAAGGTGAGGGATTTCCGGTCCAAACATGGTGCCGGGTTTAACAATCTCCTCGGGCGCCCCGTTATCATACTGGTAATCGTGAGGGAGCTTGAGGGGTTTGTCGTCATGGTGCTTTACCTGAACATTAGAAATATGCCCATAAAGCATATTGACAGACTGAGAAACTGGGTTGTCAAAATCTTCGACTTTTTTTCTAGCCGCAATGGCTCGAACTGAGGCTTGTCTGAATTGTTCCTTGGTGAGGTTATTTCGTTCTAGGTAACCCGGTGCATACGGCTGACCAAGCCATTCGTCGATTTTTGATTCATCATGAATATGAGGAAAGTCTTCAAATCCTGCCTCTTTCTTATAAGCGGCATTCTTTCTTTTTCCAAAATCCTGATAGACCCGCTGACGGTTTGAATTTTTGGCCACCCCCATACGAACATCAAAATCATAGGTGTAAGCAGCCATTTTGAAATAGTCCATTTGGGTCCATTTGTCGAAGGGGTGGTCGTGGCACTGAGCACATTCCAAACGGGTACCCAGGAAGATACGGACTGAATTGGACATATTGTCGAGAGCCATACCTGCATCCCGCAGATAGTAGGCGGCGGCAGGGTTGTCAAAAATCAGTCCATGCCCGCTTACCAGTTGGTGTACGAGGTCATCGTAAGGAGTGTTGTTTCTTATCTGACTTTTGATCCATTCCCGATAATAAAGAGTATAATCAACATTCGTGGGAATCCGCAGCAGATCCGCCCAGAATTGATAGTGATGCGCCGTGTAGCCCGCATCATTTGAAAGTAATTCTTTAATCAGTTCTGAATGTTTGTTTTCGGAATTGGAATTGAGGAAATTATTCGCTTCCAAAGTCGTGGGTATACGACCAATGATTGAGAGGTAAATTCTCCGAAGGAATTGGCTGTCATTAATTATTGGATTGGGTTTAAGATTTTGGCTTTCTAGATGAGCATTTAGGAACTCGTCTATTTTTCGAGCAACCGGGTGCGGGTTAAATGAGGTGGTTCCCGAAGGATTTTTTTCGCTCAATGAAATAGCTTCAATTGCGTTATTTGAATTGGTAGTTTGCTCTCCTGAATCATCCTTTCTACCAGAAAAAGAGTAAATAATACATCCAATCAAAGAAATTGAAACTAAAGCCGTCCCGCCGAGAGTATAAATTTTTCTGCGGGTTTTGGGGCTCGGATTGGCGTCATGTTGTTCAAGCGGTGCCCGTACCTTTATGGATGGAGTGTGCTCCGGATTCTTATCCTTCTGCTCGGGTTCTTCTCGGGCGGGCAGGGAGTTTTCAGAGATACCGGGAACCAAGGATAACTTGACCCAATTGGCTCCATCATAACAGGCCAGATCATTCCCAGTAAAGTTTTTCGCCTTGAGGTATTCCCTCAGCTGAGCAACGGAGTAGGGACCGAAATTTTTATCATCTCTGTGAACATATACTTTCATATTTTACTGCTCGTCGAGGGTCTTTCTGAGTTTTAACAAATTACGATTACGAGTCTCATTCTCTTTAATTAGTTCAAGATTATTAATTTGCTCAGGATGCTGCCCAACTTGAAAAACCTGCAGGTTATCAAAGGAGGCTCCTGTTTGATCGACTTGAAAGGCAAGATCAGTCCGTTGATTACTAATCATCGGTTTTTTTGCATAAACCATGTGTTTGTGGTCGAGATGAGCAATTACTTGATCACCGATAAATTCGATGGTCATAGTATACCATTTGCCTTTTTTGAACTTAAAAGCACATTCACCATGTCTCGTCGGAAACCATGTCCCTTTTTTGTCCTGTGCGGTTTGAATATAAAAAATGTCTTTTTGAATATGGAGTTCGGTCTTGTAACTACGATTTGAACTCGTGATTAAGCGAATATCTGTGGCTCCATTAAATTGAAAATCAAATCGTATCAAGGCATCTTGGAAATTTGGATCTTTGTAAAAAATCCGTTTATTTGTACCTCCCACTTGGTTGCGTAATAGAATTCCATCTTCCACCTTCCACTCTTTTTGAAAAACCCAGTTCTCACTGACCTGACCCTCTGAGAAATGTTCACCGAAAAGGAGATTTCGTGTCTGAGTAAGCAAAGGTTTGGATGGTATCTGTGCACCAATCTTTTCACGCCAAACCTTAAGGTCACGGTAAAGTTTTTGAACAACTTCCGATTTGGATCTTGCTAGATTTGTTTTTTCAGACGGATCATTTTTAAGATTAAAAAGTTCAAGCTGTTCAGACTTTTTCGGATCAAAATATTCAATTAACTTCCAATCCCCATTGCGGATGGCACCACTCGAGACTCCACCAAGAAAGTGAGGTCGGTCCAAAGGGTAGTGCCAATGCAGGGATCTACGCGAGACGCTGGAGGCGGGATTTTTCCAGGTGGCCAGGGTGGATACTCCATCCAGTTTTTGTTTGGGGTCGGGTTCGATGTCTGCTGCCTCAAGGAGGGTGGGATAGAAGTCATGGTTGACTACTGGATGGGAGCAGATTCTGCCTGACGGAACCTTGCCCTCTGGCCACCGAACAATTAGGGGTACGCGAATGCCACCCTCATATAACTGACTTTTGCCACCACGAAGAGGGGCATTGGATGTGACATTGGTTTCTCCTCCATTGTCACTGGAAAAAATAAAAATAGTGTTTTCTGCAATGCCAAGTGAATCGAGTTTTTTCGTCAGAAGTCCAACCCCGTCATCAATGCTATCCAACATGGCAGCGAGGTGCGGATTATGATCCTGTGCCCAATGTTCACAGTCTTTTCCCGAGAAACCGGCATCCTTACATAGGTAGCAATTTGTTCTATCTGTTTTTCCCGGCGCGTGTTTTTTCCGATACTTTTTTACAAGGTCGGGACGGCCATTTAGGATCGTATGGGGTGCATAGTGACTGAGGTAGAGAAAGAATGGTTTTTCCTTATTCCGATCGACGAAATCAAGAGCCTCCAAATTCAAACGGTCGGTTAAGTATTCTTTTTTTCCCATTCGATTATTGGGAATGTCGAGCCATCGAATTGGTTGGGTACGGAACACATAGGGCCAGAAATTGGCTCCATTTCCAACACCCTTAATTTCGCTCCCGATATTCCAATCGAAACCGTGGTCCTTGGGTCGTACCTCAAATTGAGCGTCCTGATATTTGTATCCGGTCAGGTGCCACTTACCGACCATTCCAGTAGCATAGCCGTTATGTTTTAGCATTTCGGGAAGAGTGACCTGGCTAACAGGAAGGGCGTTGGAGGAGTTCGGACGGAGGTAGTCGAGTATTCCTATCCGGGCAGGGTGTTGACCCGTTAGCAGGGCAGCTCGGTAAGGAGAACAAACAGGTGCCGCGGCGTAAGCATGAGTGAAGCGGACTCCTTGCTTGGCTAGTTTATCTAGGTTAGGAGTTTCATTAAAAGTGTTTCCATAGCATCCCAATTCAGCCCAACCAAGATCATCCGCAAGTACAAAGACTATATTTGGTTTCTTTGCATGAAGGGAAAAAACAAAAAGGGAAACAAAAAGTATCAAATGACGACCTGCTTGAAGGATCATTTAAAGGAAAGGGTGATTGAGGCTTTGGCTGACTTTTCATCGGCGAGAAACGACAAGTAGTCAGCACGGGTTGCGTTTTGCTCGGTAAAAGTGACTCCGCTCAATTGAGGATCCCGGGACAGTTCACCTTGATCCAGCCAGGGCTCAAATTGAACCCGAAGTGGACAGTTTGAAACTGTAATTGATTTTCGCCTGCCTCCCAAAAAACCTTTTTTTCGTTCATATCGAATTTGGGTCCAATTAGATTGGCTTCCAATCGGAATATCAAATTCCATCCAATCCCAACCCATTGGCATGGAATCTTTGATATGTAATATATTGTCCGGAATTGAATAAGATAGACCAGCCAATCCCTCGAGAAAAAGAAGAATTTTTCCGGCATTAAAATTGGAATATTGGTCGCCAAACAAGGCAAGGTCACGGCGGTAGGCCTCCGGGGCCACTGGGATTCCCCATTCCTTATGAAAGTTGTAATTTTCCAAGTGATTGAGAGTCAGATCGGAAGCAATTTCCGGAAATCCTTGGCGAAAGATTCCATCTAAAGTGAAGTAGGCTGTATCCGGGGTATAGCCAAAGGACTGATCGTCCGCAGAGTTGAAAAGACTCATTGATTTTTTCGCCATCGCTAAGGGAAAGAACTCTCCGAAAAATCCATGTTCATTGTTCAAGGCCCATGAGTGAATCAATCTTTCCGCATATTCGCGGGGAAAGTACTTGGACCGCATAGCCCAAAAAGCGGTAGTCATAAGCATGCCATCTCTTCCGCCCATGAAATAATCTTTATGTCCGTTCGCTTCCCAGCGTTGATCAAACATAAGTCGAAGGTGTTTTGGGTCTTGGTTGATTCGCTTTTTCCAATGGTCGACATCTGAATTATTTCCAGAAATCACCGCCATTTTTTCGAGGACTTTTCCCACTTCTGCGTCATTCATGGCAAATCCAACCAAGTTCTTCCAGAAAACTTTCCGGAAATATCCTTGGTAGCACTTGCGTACAAAATCGCGATCGCCGGTGTGTTGATAAATTTGCCAAGCCCCTAGGACATGTTCGGCTAATTCTCCACCATAGGCACCCGAGTGCCAACCTACGCCCTTGTTGTCGGAGAGAAAAATATGACCGTCATTGGTTTCCCGATACCGGCCATTCTCTACCAAGTGTTTCCAGGTTAACACATTCCCATAGGCAAATCTCGGCTTATCCCGTGCCCATGCCCCCACCTTTATTTGAAAGCAGGCATCATACCGGTGAATACCGAGGAAGTTATTCACCGCAGACTGGGTATGATTTTCCATTTCCCATCCTTTTTGGACATTGATGTAATACATCATATGGATAGACCAAAGGTAGTAATAAATATCCTCAAATTTTGAATCACTGCATCGAAACTGTGGGATTTCCTGAGCAAGAATATTATTCATCTCTACAGTTTTCTCTTTCAGTAATGCCGGTGCAAGAAGGCTTGTCTCTCTACCTGTATTCTTGGCAGTGTTTTCATCGTCGTGCATGGACCATGACAAAGTAGCTCCCTGCGAGTCGCACGGAATTTCAAAAGAATATTTCCATACATTCCGATCATCTTTCTCGAGTTTCAGGGTTTTAGAAAAGTCCTTGGAGCAGGAGAGGGCAGTGGTCATCCCCTGATAAACACAGGGACCAATTCTTTCAGGTCGGTCGGGGTCGGGAAGGGAGCGAACGGTGCCTCCTTCGCGGATGAGGATCGAATTTATCGATAAGTCGTATCGAGCAGAGGCATTCGAAGAAACGCTGTGACGAACATAAAAACTGTGCCCTTCAAACCTAAGGGTAATCGGTTCAGAGGATGTGATGATTGAGGCAGCGGCGTCTTTTGCACTGATAAATTTTTCCTCGCGAATGGTGACCCCATTTATTTCATACTCGCAAATCATTTTATCGGGTCTCCAACTCATTCGAGTGGGTACGGGGTGTTTATATACTTTATCGCCAATAATGACAGTGCCGTACAGAACACGGGTGTCCTTGTAGAATTCCCAGCCCCGGTAGTCATTTCCAACGCCTGTATGTTCACTTCCAGGAAGTTGACTATTTAGCAACCCGGCTCCACGACTTCGGAGATCATGGTGAAAGGGATGGGTAAGACCAATAGTTTCATCTTCTATTAATTCCCAACTTGCATGGAACCCTCCCACATAGTAGGCAAGGTTACCTGCTAGGAATCCGTGTTTTCTTCCCTGAATAGACTGCTCAAGTTTTTCGCAGAGAGAACTTTCTTTTGCGAATACATTTGAACATACTGAAAGCAGAGCCAAACAGAAAAAAAAGAGCCAGGCTTGGAGTGACCTAAAGATCATACCTAAAAGTAAAAATAAACCTATTTTTCAAAGGCGACCTGCACTTCGAGGATTCCCACGGCGGCATCCGGTTGAGGAACCATGTTAATCCGAATGGCATCACAAGTAAGTGGTGCAGCTGGGTGAATGACATTATATTGGTTGGCACGATTGTCATAGCGATCTGTGACATATAATTCAAAAGGTTTCCATTTCCCGTCATGTCTGATCTCCAGCGACCATTCTTTGGGAAATTTTACATCCTGCTGATCCTGCATCCAGTAAACACCAATATCGCGAACCTTTTTCGATTCTGAAAAGTGTCCTTCGATCCATTGTGCTTTACCAAGCTGTGGCCGACTGGTCCAGCGTGGTATACTTTTTCCACTCGACCATTTTGGCTCCTTGCCATCTCCGACAGCACTAACGGTATCCAAGTCGGAGGTGTGCGAAGCTTTGATATTAGAAAATACACTTTTCTTAGGAAGTTTGTGAGGATCAAAAACGGCAAGTTTTGGAGTCGTGGGGAACCAAATGGTCATGGATCCAGGTTTACGGTTATTCCATGCATAATAGGGAATTAAGGATAGGCTTTTATCTTCTTCTCCTCCCGATTCATTAACGGCATTAGCCATTGTTTTGATTTGCGAAAAAGATCCGCTGGTAAGTTTTACTTTGGTTAAATTATATTTCGTTTCCACTTTTTCCTGATTAAGAAAAAAGCGCTGGGTCGCACCACCATTATCAATTTCTTCGGCACATAAAACGAAAGGCCCCCGTGTGAATGCAAGGCGGTTATGGTTTTCCTCAACCCGTTTGTCACATTGATTAATTCGTAAAGGCATGGGGAGATCGAGGATTATTTGATCTCCTTTTCTCCATTTCCGTTCGATGATCGCAAATCCCTTCTCGACTTTGGCCTGGGTCTTGGATCCGTTGACTGTGAGGCCCCAACTTTCTTTTTTTTGATTTAGATATTTATAAAGTTTCCCAGGTACAAACTGATTACCTGCCCAGGTGGGAATTCGAAGATGAACCTTAAAGCTAGATGGTTTTTTTGGATTAAGAGAAATCTTAATTTTCCCATCATTTGGGTAATCCGTTGTTTGATTGATAGCTAAATCTGTCCCGGCGATCTTTAAACTTGTGGAGGTGTCTGCATACATCGCCAAATAAAGATTTTCTTCGTTGTGGGCATAGGTCATTCCCTGCACCTGAGGCAAGAGACGAGCCATATTGCTTGGACAACATGCAGTTCCAAACCAAGGGGCACGGCCGGCAGTACCATGATTGAAAGGATACTTTCCGTCCGCCTCCAAAGGATTTACATAAAAGAACTTATTCCCTTCCAAATTGACCGCAGCCAAAACATTGTTAAGCAAGGATACTTCAGCCACATCGAGGTATTTTGCCTCCTGATGAACTAAAAACATTCTGAAGTTAAAGAGTACATTTCCCACCGCGGCACAGGTTTCGTTAAAGGCATCTGCATTGGGTAAAAGATACTGCGGACCGAAACCCTCAATTCCATGAACTGCCCCTAAACCTCCAGTTATGTGCATGCGGGTGTCGGTAATATCTGCCCAAATACGGTGCAAAGCTTTGGTGTAAGAATTCTTTTGTTTTAACGCCGCAATGTCAGCCATTGCCGCGTATAAGTAGGTCGCCCGAACCGCATGACCGACCGCCTCGCTTTGATTTCCCAAAGGAGCATGCTGTTGGGCGTATGTGGGTGACATGACGCCTTCTCCATTAGGAACATACGTTTTCCCACGGATCTCGAGGAATTTTTCGGCCATTTCGAGATAAAGTTTTTTGCCGGTAACATTTGATAATTTCACCAAGGCCAATTCCATTTCCTGATGTCCGGGGGCTTGACGGATTGGCTTTCCGTTATTGTAATTTGGATCTCCTTCAAAAAAGACTCGGTTTACATGAAGGGCATTTTTCTCGGCTACTTTTAAAAGTTTATCTTTCCCAGTTGCCTGATAATAGGCAATAGCCGCTTCGTAGAGGTGTCCCATATTGTAAAGTTCGTGACTATGCACAACAAAAGTATAGGGCTTATTTCCCATCATATTTTTGTCGCTCCCCACCTTTGTGGTGTGGGAAGGGTAGAGATAACCGTCCGGTTCCTGTGCTGCTGCAATGACCTCCACGATTCGGTCGAATTGAGATTCAAGTTCCGGGTCATCTTGCAACTGGGCTAAGTAGGCGGCTCCTTCCATTACTTTATAGAGGTCAGAATCGATAAACCGGTGTGGGCGGTGGTCGTCCACTTTTTTCCCCTTAAGATAATCAGCCGCCGCCTGTAAATGAGCCACTCCAGGTTCGGTTTTTTCAAAGGCAAAAGGTACCAGTACTTTTCGTTGAGTTATTAGGCGTGGTCTCCAAAATTCGCTTGTCATTTCAACTTTGTGAAAAGGGACAGGCTCAATGGATGCAGCGACTTGAAGGCCAGCTAGAATAGAAAGGAAGCAAAGTTTAGAAACAGATAAAATATTCATAAATGTGAGAGTAATGGGATGAATTATTACATATCAACTATAATCTATATATAATAATCAATATTTTAGGTTTGGGTTTATTTGAATTTTAATGTTGGGCCGACAGGAAACCGATGGGCTGAGTAATCGGGATGAAGATCCGCAAAGGATGGAAGCTGTAAAGGTTGTTTCATATTCATATTTCTGAACATTACGCTTTTTAGGATCGTTACCGTCGGGTTAATAATTGGAGAAAGTCCATCGAATGATGCATCATCATGAAAATGATCACCATCCCCAGCGGTAGTGGACATGGTGAGAATAAAATTTGAACCAATGGTTATATGAACAGGTTTTTTTAATTGAACATACCTGAATTCACCCTCCAAGAGTCCCTGTTTTTTGGGAGTTATTTGAATGCCAGCAATTTCTTGTGGAATAGAATTTTTTACTTCCCATAATCGGATCCAATGTTCTTTAGTAATAGTCCTTGGGTTTTTTCCTAATCGGCTGGGTTGGTCGGATTCTTGTTCACCGGGAACGTCCCGAGCTTCCCGTGCAGGTGATTCTCGATCGTGATCATCCCACATTCCAAGATGAGTCACGATTTGGTTTTCTTTCAGTTTGAATTTGAAACCGATTAAACCAGTAATATCGTTTCTTAAATTATGCCACCCATCATCAATGACTAGGTTCTGACTTACAGCAAGGTTGAGCTCCCTTGAATAGCCCTGATTATGAATTTGAAGAAGTCGGTTTGCCATGAAAGATGCCTCAGGAGTGGATTTTGAGAAATCCTCTTTTTCATATGGATCATGGGTCAAATCATAAGATACTATGGGTTGAGTAGAGCCTTGTGTTCCATTTTTAGTCCAAGGTTGAGCGAGTCCACCGCTTACGATTACCTTTTGCGAATCTTTCCTAATCGCAATCGCGTCGTTTTCATAGGGAGGACCTAAATGGCAAAAGAAATAACGGGGTCGCTTATCTCTCTTTTCTGGATTTTTCCAATAAGCGAGTGAATCTAGGCTGTCCTGAGCTTCAGTAGGTTTGAGTTCTTCACTGACTAGTGATGCCAAAGTAGCGAAAAGATCTGTGAGGGAAAACAGGCTTCTGTTTACAGTGCCACCTTCGAAGTGCTGTTTTCTAAAAAGAATAAAAGGAACTCGATGACCCCCTTCCCAAATTTTGGCTTTTTTTCCTCTTAGCCCTCCGCTTTCTTGGTTTGTTCCTTCGTTATCCCCGACATTAGGCCCATTATCGCTGGTGAAAATGATTAAGGTATTATCGATGAGTTTATGACCTAGGTTTCGTGGATCATTAGTTTCTTTTAGTTTTGTAATCAGTGCACCAAAAGCTATGTCATTTTCAATCACCATGTCTTCACGTTCGGTTCCTTTGATTCCATCCGTATACCGGCTCGTTCCCTTAACAGGCTTTCCATCCAAAAATTTTGGTACTGCATAATCTCCGCTTTGGTTTCTCTGGAAATGATTTGCGGTGGGAACATAATATAAAAAGAACGGCTTATGTTTTCGAGATGCTGACTTAATGAACTCAAGCCCTTCTTTGAGGAAATCTGGTCCGAGTTGAGATAGGTCCCAATTCGGTCCGCAGAGGATTTGGCCGACTCTGTGTTTCATGCCCATCCAATGCATTTTTGATCGGTCGGTGAAAGTCCACTTGTCGTTACGGATGTAGATTCTAGGTTCAGTATCCAAAGAATCTTCAGTATTTCCTGGGACACCAAAGAATTCATCGAATCCATGATGAGTAGGACCATCAAGTAATGGCTTTGTGAAATCTACATCTTTATAGTCAAATTCATCGGCAGGTTGTCCATGGCCATCATCAAAATCCATACCCACATGGTATTTTCCAATTGCACAGGTGTAGTAGCCATTTCGTTGCAGCATTTCCGGTAGAGTGGTCAGCGCCTTCTGAATCATGGGGCGGTTTGGACCATGAGGGAGCCATCCCTGTTTTTTAAGGTAGGACCGATGAGCCAGTCGACCGGTTAAGAGAGAATATCGAGTTGAACTACACATAGATGCCGGTGCATGGGCATCCGTAAAAATAATTCCCTGCTTGGCAAATTTTTCAATATTAGGAGTTTTCAGGGTTTTGGTGATGGGCTTGCTACCTGCTATGAGACTTTTATTTTGATACGCACTTGAATCACCAAGCCCCATATCGTCTGCCATAAATAGAACGATATTGGGCTTATTTTTTGGGTCTGCCTGCAAAAGAGAAATACAGAAATTAAAACCTAAAAAAAAACTAATTTTAGCATAATATAACATTTTTCATTTTCTAAGTTATGCCAGGTTGAAAATTCGCCTTTTTTTCACCCCAAATGTATATTTTATTTGTAAGTCCAGTTCATCTTTATAAGGCCGAAAACAATAAACCTTATTTTTTTCTTTGTGAGTAGAGCCAAGCCCACATTTCCTGCGATTTCCAGCAATCCACCCATGAGTTATGACCGCGAGCCTCTATTTCGGTATACTTGGGCTCCCCGCCAGCTTCCCTGATCGCATCGATCATGTCACTGGACCGGCTTGGTTTTATGACCGTATCCCTGTCCCCATGCCATGCCCAAATGGGAAGATGCCTCAAGTTTTTTGCTAGTGTTTTATCTCCCCCCCCACAGATCGGGACAGCTGCGGCAAAAAAATTGGGTCTTCGCTGAATCGCGTCCCATGTGCCATAACCTCCCATGGATAGTCCCATTGCGTAAATTCGATTGAGGTCGACCTGATTCTTAGAGTCCGCCACATAGGAATCGATTATTTTGAATGTCATTTCCATAGAACTGGAAATTTCGGGCATTTGGTGATCGAGAAGGCTCCAACTGGTATTTACCCATCGCTCCCCTTTTGGCACCTGACCCGCAAAGATATGTGATTTTCTTTTAGAGATAAGCCCCTGTTTTTCAAATGCCTCGATTCCTCCGGCATCGGTTAGTTGACGCTTATTGTCATCGCCTCGACCCCCAGCTCCGTGAAAGAAGACCAGTAAGGGGTATTTCTGGCCGTTTTCAATAATAATTGGGGAAGCAGTACGATAATGAAATTCTTTGTTATTATCCGATTTCAAACTGTGTAGTTGATAATCATCGAGCAAACTTTCAGTTGGCTTGGAATATATATCCATACTCAGAAAACAGAAAATGGACGGGAAAAGAACAGATAAGCGGAACATAATTTATTGTTAATTCTTGCCTATATTCGAAACAATAAAAAAATGCTAAAGTATGCATTAAAATAATATGAAGTGCTTTCAGTATTGCTCAATTAAGACCAAGTGTGATTATTAACTTAATGGTACAGTTGGTAGAAAATACGATAACTCTTCTCCGAGAAAAAGGTCTGCGTGTCACTGAACAGAGAAAAGCGATATTGGAAGTACTGGCTAGAGCGGAGTCTCCCATGTCAGCGGAAGAAACTTACGCTCAATTACCTGAGGAAACATGCGATTTAGTCACAGCTTATCGTTGCTTAGAACAGTTTGAGAAAATAGATGCGGTACAAAGAGGAGTACGTGAAAATGGTACCAAGGTTTATTGTTTGGGGCACGGTTACGATCATCACCATCATTTGACCTGCCGAAATTGCGGAAGAGCGGAACGAATAGATCTTTGCATGGGGGATGAGTTGGAGGAAACTGCCAAATCATTTGGCTTCGTTGAAATCTCACATGTGATGGAGGCTTTTGGAACATGTCCATCCTGTGCATAGAAATTTTAATTGCTTATTTAATAGTTTCCTTGCTTGCCATGTTTGGTTTTAGCATTTGCTTTAAATGTTAAAACATAAAACAACTATATCCACTTGAAGTTTCCTTTTATTAGTCTTTTTCTTTTGACCAGTCTTTTCTCCAGCCCGGATGAGGAATTAATCAAAATTGAAAACGCCGCTCCTAAAAGTGCGTCTGCTACGCCCATAAAAAACCGGCAAGTGCTTATTTATTCAAATCCAAGCGGTTTTAATCATAAATCAATCCCGACAGGAATTAAAGGGTTACGGGTTTTATCAGAGAGGACCAAGGCATTTACTGCTACCTTTACTCTGAGTACCAAGGAATTTACAGCAGAAGGTTTAAAAAAATACGACGCAATTATTTTTAATAACACGACCCAGGTACAAAATGCGTTTACTGAAAAGTCGCAACGGGATGCGATTCTAAATTTTATTAAGAATGGAAAAGCTTTTATTGGGTTTCATGCGGCTTCAGATGGTGGAAAGTCTCAATGGCAGGAATACACCGATATGATTGGGGGATGTTTTGCTGGCCATCCATGGAATGCCGGAGGAAAATGGCCCTTTTTTGTCGAAGATAGTGGCCATCCTGTTAACCAGGCATTTCAAGAAAAAGAATTTATGTTTTCAGACGAGATATATCAATACAAAGCCTATGATCGAAGTAAGGTTCGAGTTTTGATTGGGCTTGATTCGTTAAAAACAGATAAAAAAGGAAATTCTAAAACGAATGACTATCCTGTTTCCTGGATTCGGTCTTATGGAAAAGGTCGTGTTTTCTACTCAAATTTTGGCCATAACAAAGCGACCTGGTGGACACCATTTATATTGCAACATTTTCTGGATGGAATTCAATGGGCTTTGGGAGATATCGAAGGGCCATCCCAATCAATTCCACAATCAAGAAACTTAAAATAAAATTCCTTACTTAATCTATTACAATTAATATGAAAGAAACTGAAACTGTAAGTCGTAGAAAATTCATTGGTACCTCGGCAATCGCGGGTGCTGCCGCATCCTTTCCCTATGTTGCAAAAGGAGAAGCTCTTCAAAGTGATACCATACGGGTTGCCGCTATCGGCCTTGGTGGTCGCGGATCTGGAGCTATCTCACAAATCCTCGATGCTCCCAAAGATCTGGAAAACCAAAAAGGGATTCGCTGCAATACCAAACTAGTGGCAGTAGCAGATGCATTTCCTGAAAAAAGCGCTCGTAAAATTGAAAGTTTTAAAAAGAAATACGGTGAAGATAGAGTTGATGTAGAAGGTAGGATTTTTGGAGGTCTTGATGGCTACAAACAAGCGATCAACGAAGATGTTGATATGGTTGTTATTGCAACTCCACCCGGTTTTAAGCCGCAACAATTTGAATACGCTATCAATCAAGGAAAAAAGGTTTTTATGGAGAAACCCGTCGCGAGTGATGTCACTGGAATCAGACGAGTTCTCGAAGCTTCAAAAAAAGCGAAAGAAAAAGGTCTTAATGTAGGCATAGGCTTACAAAGGAGGCACGAGGAACGTTACATTAATACCGTGAAGCAGTTGCAGGACGGAGCCATCGGTGACATTAACCTGCTTCGGGTTTATTGGAATGGTGGAGGGATCTGGCACCGTGCTAAACAGGAAGGAATGACTGAAATGGAGTATCAGGTGAACAACTGGTATCATTTCACCTGGGCATCTGGTGATCAAATTTGCGAGCAGCATATTCACAACCTAGATGTAGGTTGTTGGATAAAAGGCATGTATCCCGTGAAAGCCAATGGAATGGGTGGAAGTGAGATGCGCATGGGTGGCGACAGAAAGTTGTCGCAAATTTTCGACCATACTTTTGTTGAATACACTTTTGAGGATGGAACGAAGATGTACAGTCAGGGCCGTCATTTGAAAGGAGGCTGGTCAAATGTCTCTGAATCTGCACACGGGTCAAAAGGTACCTGTGATATTGCACGGGCTATTTATCCTTTTGAGGGAGACCCAACCCGTATCACTGGTGCTAGCGGAGGTCACTACCAAGAGCAAAAAGATTTAATAGAAGCACTTCACAAAGGCGAATATTATAACGAAGCAGATTATGGAGCAATGAGCACCTTTACTGCGATTTTAGGCCGTGAAGCATGTTATTCAGGGAAAGAAATTATTGCTGATGATCTTATGAAGAAAGGTCGGGACTATGCTCCCGGTATTGATGACTACACCTTCAATTCAACTCCTCCAGTAATACCTGGTGAGAATGGAGAATATCCAGTTCCTGCCCCTGGTATTTATCGCCCATTTGCGTAAATAAGTTCTTTAATGTAATGAACGAAGCCTCCCTGCTTTGCATGGGAGGCTTTTTTATGTTGCGATTTTGGAAAACAAAAATTGCCATTTTCCCTGTAAATAATTTACTTAAATCCATTTCAATCTTTCACTTTAAAATAACAATTCAATGATTCTTTCAGACCGTTCTATACTCGAGGCAATTTCCAAAAATGATATTGTTATTGAACCCTACAGTAGAGATTGCCTCGGCACCAACAGTTATGATGTACATTTATCGAAATATCTAGCCTGTTACATAGATGAAATAATTGATGCCAAAAAGCATAACCAGGTTAAGCACTTTGAGATTTCAGATGATGGAATTGTTTTGTCTCCTGGAAAAACCTATCTTGGCTCAACGGAAGAGTATACTGAGACTCGTGAATATGTTCCTTTTCTTGAAGGCAAGTCAAGCGTCGGTCGTTTAGGTATTGATATACATGCGACTGCCGGTAAGGGAGATGTGGGATTTTGTAATCATTGGACTCTTGAGATTTCAGTATCTCAACAAGTACGGGTATATGCAGGTATGCCCATTGGACAGTTGATCTACTTTATGGTGGATGGACAGGTTGAAGTTGACTATGCAGCTAAGTCTTCGGCTAAATACAATCTTCGTACGCCTAAACCGGTGGAGTCGATGATGTGGCAGAATAGTTTCTGAGTGATAGAAGATTCCTTACAACGTGAAATACTAGAAGATCACGCCAGGAATCCAAGGTTTGATGACGATCTGCCTGTACATACTCATCAGGCAGAATTCCAAAGTTTAAAAACAGGCAATACCTGTACAATACGAATCAATGTCCAAGATGGTTTGATTGAGGGGATCGGACTAGAGGTCCAAGGGTCTGCGTTAGCCAATGCAGGTGCATCCCTTCTAGTTTCCGAAATTATTGAATTTAGTGTAGATCAAGTCAAAGATCTTATTTCAAATCTGGGAAGGGTATTGGAACTTGATGAATCCCCTGACCTGCCAGGAGATTTGGTCGTCTACCATTCGATCAAACGCTTTCCTGAGCGACACGATTGTGCTTTGTTGGCATGGCGTGCACTTGCCAAAGCCTTACCTTTTTAATAAGTTTTTCGACCGTAACCACCACTGTAACCACCGGAACCATACTGGTTCCAACCTGATGATTTTGAACGACCTCTCCCAAATGATGAATGGGCATTCAATAACTCGTAACTCCCCTTAGGGATTTCTTTAAGAAACCGGCTTTGCATCAATCGGACGGGAGTTCCTTTTTGGGATGAAAGCATCGGGTAAATCATATGAAGTGATTTTTCTGCCCGAGTGCTAGCTACATAAAAAAGCCTCCTCTCCTCTTCCAAGTCGCTTTCACCATCTATCGCACGCCTACCTGGAAAAAGTCCATCAGCAAGTCCAATAATAAAAACATGTGGATATTCCAATCCTTTGGATTGATGAATCGTAGATAAACGAAGGCATTTCTCTCCAGCACGAACTACCCTATCTCCAGATTCTGAACTTAATAATACAAGTTGGGATAGCATTTCTGCCAAGTTCTCATGTTTGGTTGCAAAATCGACCAAGCTTTCAAGGTCCTCTTCTCGTCTAGGCCAATTTTCATAGGTCCTTCGAAGGTAATCTTGATACCATCCGCAAATTGCACCTTCTACGACTTGAGCAGGTGTTGCACTCCCTGCAAGAATATTTACATTTTGAAGTGTTTCCGCCATTGATCTCCAATCTTCTTTCGCGTCAGCGGGTACTTTTGCTAATACAATAGGATCAGCTAATGCCGAGAAAATATTATTCTGGCTATCCTGTGCTTGCTTTTCAGCTAATTTCAAAAGTTTTGATGCGGTTTTGTCACCAATTTTAGGAAGTAAGCAAATAAAACGATAAAACGCAGTTCGGTCTTTTGGGTTAATAACAAATCTGAGTTGAGAAACTAAATCTTTTACATGAGCTTGCTCAAAAAATCTAAGACCGCTTGTAATTACAAAAGGTATTCCACGACGCGAAAGTTCAATTTGAAGCTCCATGGCATGAAAGTGAGCTCGGTATAGAATTGCGATTTGATCATAGTCAACGCCAGCATTGTATAGTTCGTCAACTTTCGTGAGAACAAAATCAGCTTGTTGATAGGTATCCATTGTTGGTACGAGCACCGGTAAATCCTGGTGGGGGCGGGAAGGTTTTAATTCTTTAGAATAACTAGATTCAACTGCACGACTTTCTAAAATGCCATTGGCTAATTTTAAGATCTCAGGTGAACTACGGTAGTTCGTTTCGATTTTAAAAATTTTGGTCCCTGGGTGGCGGTCTGGAAAACTCATAATTTGATCGAGATCCGCACCTCGCCAGGTGTAGATACATTGAGCGTCGTCACCTACTGCCATTACTTGATGATTGGAAGCTATTTTATCTACGATTCTTGCCTGAAGTGAATTGACATCCTGGTATTCGTCTACAAGTACATGAGAAAATCTTTGCTGATAATATTGTGCCGCTTCTTCGCTATTTTCTAGAACCTCAAGCCAATATACTAATAGATCGTCATAGTCCGCCAGACCTCTTTCGAGCTTTGTTTGGAGGTAAACTTTAGCAAAAGATTCAATTTTAGAACACAGCTCCAGATTACCTGGATAACGTCCTTTAGCCACATCCTCAAAAGAAGAGCCAATATTTCTTGCAAAACTTATTAATCCTTTGATTGGTTTTGCTTTGGGATTTTCTTTTGATTTAAAAAAATCAGGATCTAGATCGCGAATGATTTCATTTAACAGTGAGTCTGAGTCACCATCATCTAGGATTGTAAAACTTTTCGACAATCCAATGCTATCTCCATAGAGCCTTAAAACTTGACCGCCTACGTGATGAAAGGTTCCACCTAAAAAGCGATGCGCTCCAACTCCGGTTAGTTCTTCTACCCGTTCAAGCATCTGCTTTGATGCTTTGTTTGTAAAGGTGAGTAGCAGGATAGCTTCTGGGCTTACCCCATTTTGAAGAAGGTAAGCTACTCGGTAAGTAAGAGTTCTAGTTTTTCCTGATCCTGCACCTGCTAGAACTAATGCGGGCCCATCTTCTGCCGTAACCGCTGCAAGTTGGTCAGCATTCAGTTCGTCTGCGAAATTAATATTCGACTGGGCGCTTGCAGAAACTGATGGTGGCGGACCAAAAACATCATCTTCATCATCTTCATAATCGTACACGCTAAAAAATTTCGCTAAAAAAAACCTATCGATCAAGCGTTTTCAATTCACATTTTAAAGATGCGGGGCTAAATGATCTCGATGAATGACTTCAGCCCGTGATCGATTGGGGTATTTTTTGAGAATTTCCTGATTTTTCATCCCCTGAATTGAGAGAAGCTCTTCTGTGTTAAAACGGGTAACTCCCCGGGCAATGGTGATTCCTTTGTGATTGATAAGTGAGACTACTTCGGCCTCGGTGAATTTTCCGTTTACAGCCGTAATTCCGCCAGCAAGTAAACTACTTCCTTTATCGATAATTGCGAGAGAGGCCCCTTCATCAATATGAATGGATCCCTTGGGTTGAGGAAAAAAAGCGAGCCATTTTTTTCTTTGATTTAAATCTAATCCAGTTGGGGAAAAAAAAGTTCCTTCTGCTTTATTGGCCAGGATGTTAGCTAAATCAGGTTTGCTCTCACCACTACCAATGAAAACAGCACAACCAGATTTTGTGGCTATTTTGGCTGCTTCTATTTTAGTAGTCATTCCACCAACTGCAGTCGCACTTGAAGTGCCTTTTGCCATTTCTTCAATTGCGGGAGATATTTCAGCAACGAAAGGGATAAGTTCCCCTGCTTGAGGGTGGGTCATCAATCCTTTTGCTGTTGATAAAATAATCAGCAATTGGGCACCGGTTAAAGAGCACAGAAGAGCTGAAAGCACATCGTTATCACCAAACTTAATTTCCTCATCACTAACTGAATCATTTTCATTAACAATGGGCACAATTTTTCGGCAGGTAAGATTAGATAAAGTTTCTTTCACCTTTTGAGATCGTTGGTGATCTGCAAAATCTTGCCTAGTCAGAAGAACTTGGCCCGGCATTAGATCCACTTTTGCCAAGGCATCTGTCCATGCATTCATTAGGCAACATTGACCAATTGCAGCACAAGCTCTTAATACTGCGAGGTTAGACGGTCTTTCCGTAAGACCAAGTTTTCCCATACCTAAACCTACTGCACCAGAGCTTACGATGATTGTTTTTACTTCTTTATTTTCCGAAAGGCTCTGTATCCCTACAGCTATTTCGTTTAATCTTTCTTGATGTATTTTTCCAGAACCCGCAGATAGAATACCTGTGCCTAATTTAATGACAATAGTCTGCGGATTCATAAGAGGATAAGTAAGAAGGTGAAGCCTGCCGGGTCTCTTATGAGCAGAGATAATTAAATTTGCCTAAGATCTTTTTCTTTATTGGAAAGAGCACTATTAATTTGCTCTACCGCACCGTCTGTCTCTTTTTGAACATCTTTTTCTCCACGCGTAAAATCATCTTCTGGCAGTCCATCTTTTTGGGCAACTTTGAGGGCATCCATAGCATCCTTGCGTGATGCTCGAATTCCAATTTTACCTTGCTCTGCGTAGCCGTGGGCCATTTTGCATAATTCTTCTCTTCTTTCTCCACTAAGTTCTGGAATTGGTAACCTTATGAGCTCACCATTGACGACTGGCATAATACCAAGTTTGGCTTCTATTAAAGCTTTTTCTATGGGAGCAGCAGTTGATTTGTCCCAAGGCTGTATTTGAATGGTTCTTGAATCCGGAGTTGTAATCGCTGCTACATCTCTGAGTTTCATATTTGACCCGTATACATCGACTGTCACGCTTTCTACCATCGATGTATTGGCTTTGCCAGTGTGTAGGGTGTTGAATTCATGCATGACATGCTCGACTGACTTTTGCATATCTTGTTTCATCGTAGAGAATATTTGTTGAGTTTCCATAGGTATTCTGTCTGGTATTAATGCGATTAAATTTGATTTATAAAAATAGTACTAAGAAACAATGGTTCCAATTGTTTCTCCATAAACTGCCTGACGGATGGATTGTTTTTGCTGGAGATCAAATACGAGAATTGGCATACCGTTGTCCATACATAAAGAAAAAGCAGTTGAATCCATAACTGAAAGTCTTTTTTCAAGACATTCCATATAAGTCAAGGATTCGAATCTTGTTGCATCGTTGAATTTATGGGGGTCTTTATCGTAAATACCATCAACTTTTGTCGCTTTCAAAATAACTTCTGCAGAAATCTCGCTCGCTCTTAAAGCGGCTGTGGTGTCAGTTGAGAAGTAAGGATTACCAGTACCTGATACAAAAATTACGATACGGCCCCTCTCAAGGTGCCTAATTGCTCGTCTTTGGATGTAAGGTTCGGCGAGTTTATCCATAGAAATAGCACTTTGGACGCGCACGACTGAACCCATTTTTTCCAAGCGGTCCATGAGGGCGAGACCATTGATAACAGTAGCTAGCATACCCATAGAATCACCCGTAGTACGATCAATACCTTTATCACTACCTTGAAGCCCTCTGAAAATGTTACCACCGCCAACAACAAGACCAATTTCTACACCCAAATCTGCTACAGCTTTAATTTCTTCGCAGATATTTTCGAGGGATTTTGCATGAATGGGCTCTCCTTCATCGCGACAACCAAGGATCTCTCCACTGATTTTAAGAATGATTCGTTTGTATTTGGTTTGTTTCATTTGAGTTTTTTTGCTTAGCCAAGACACTTGACTTTACGAGCCTCTGTTTCATAATAAAAAAAGTAGCCTGGTGGTGTAATGGTAGCACAGGAGTTTTTGGTACTCTCAGTCGGGGTTCGAATCCCTGCCGGGCTGCCACTCTTTAATTTCATCGAGTGGGGTCTAAAGCCTTAAGATTAGTTTTCAGCTGGTAAATCAAAAGGATTAAATGTATCTGCAGGTGGTGCCTCAGGAGGGGAACTAAAGATATTGCCCAAGGGAACTGATGATTGATTAGAATCTAATTCAATGGAATCGAAAGGATTATTTTTGTCTTTCGGGTTCCCTATTTGAGGCATGATATCGCCGGGAGGGGGTGGTAACGGATCGTTGTCGAATGGGTTAAATGTCGGAGCTGGTGGCGGTGGTGGTGGTGGGAGGTCTGAAGGAGCCACAGCATTTTCGGCTTTCATTTTCGGCGATTCAGAAACAGGTTCATTTTCAAATGGATTGAATGTGGGTGCTGGCGGTGCTGTTTCTGCGTTTATGGCTGGAGTGTCTTTCGTCTTTTCAGTTGGTTCTTCAAGAGGTTTGTTTTCAAAAGGATTGAAGGTTGGGGGAGGTGCTATATTTTCATCTGTTTTTTGGGATTTGCCTTTTTGATCTAAACTATTCGGTTTGTCTGAAAATGGATCAAATGTGGGAGCAGGTGGGGCAGGGAAAGGAACTGATTTTTCTTCTACGCCCGATTTAACCTCTACTTTAATAGGAGCAGGTTCCGGTGAAAGATTAAAAGGATCAAAAGTGGTTGATTCGGGATTTGATTCATTACTTTCTGCCTGGACTGAAGTTAGTTTTGGTGTATCAGCTTGCGTTGGTAAAACAGGAGTCTCATTGGTTTGTTCGACCTCTTCAGAATTTTTAGTTGTATCTTTTTCTATTATTGGAATTTCAACAGATGGAACTTCTGAATCCAAGATTACTGTTTTCTCGATTTCGTTAGTATCAGTTGTTGGGATTGGAGCACCTTTTTGAGAATCAGATTCTTGCGATAAATTTTCAGGTGTGGGTTTATTCATTGGTTTTAATGATCTACCGGAGAGCAAGTCTTGGATTGGTTGTCCGTCAATGAATTGAAGTTCTGATACCTTTTGACCTGCTTCATTCCACTCCACGCAGACTCCATGTTCTAAGTTGTTACGAAAATTATAGTCGAATTGTTGTTGTCCATTTGGAAACCAACCTTTCGAATTACCTTCCATTTTATCTTCTACAAACTGAGCAGTTAAGCGTTTTTTTCCATTATCATACCATATTGTACGAAGACCATGTTGTTTGTCCTTCTGATAAAAAAGACCCAATTTTTGTTGTCCTGTACGGTACCATTCTGAAGACGGGCCCTCGCGTAGTCCGTGGCGATATATGGTTAATGATTTTTTTGTCCCATCCAGATACCATTCAGTAGCATCACCGTGGGGCTTACCATCTCGCATTTGTACCTCCATAACCTTATTTCCGCTAGGATGCCATTCTGATTTAGGACCGTCCAATTTTCCATCTGAATAAGTTTCTTCGGCAAGTAATTCACCCGTTATTCGAAATTCTTTGGATAAACCATTTCGTTCGCCATAATCGTAAGAAATAACGCGTCGTTTTCTACCATTATAAAAATATTCCGTAGTAACGCCATGACGCTCTCCTTTCCTCCATGAAGAAACGGACTTAGTAGGACTTTGTTCGAAGGTCTCGATTGCTTTACCAGAAAAGAGGGAATCTCGATTGGTGGCATTTCCTTCGTTCATCGTTTTTCGCACTAATCCTTCTTGGTCCATATCCAACCAATGTAACATTACTGTTTCATCGCTTGGTGAACTCAAGGATGGAACGGATTGGATGCATGAGGAAAAGGAAAATACTGCGAACAAAAAAATCAAAAGAGAAATAAGCTTTTTCATAGTTGAAATGATGACTTTACCAAGGATTTCTGGCAAGAGATTTTTCTTTGCTTCCTTATCTTTAGTAATCCCTTATTTTATAAAATTCTCGGTTATTTTCTTGCTCGAATGGGACTCATTTTCCTTCAGTTATCGATTTCTTCATTAAAAGAATTGAAAAAGAAATCTTCAAGATCGCGTCTTTCTTTTTTGGAAGGGCGACCTTTTGTTATCCGTTTTCCTAATGTAGAAGGCATAAAATGTTTTCTCGCATTACGGGCTTTTTCGTATTCTTCAGGAGCAGTAAGATCGTCGATGAAGTCTTCCACATGCTTAGCGGCAATTCGTTTTTCTAATAAGCTTACTACTTTAAGTCTTCGCTGAATTGGACCTGTTTTTGCAGTTACTATGTCTCCTACTACAATTTCTCGAGAAGGTTTAGCTTCATTTCCGTTAATACGAACCCATTTTCTTTTACATGCATCAGTTGAAAGTGTCCGGGTTTTATAAACTCGAACCAACCATAACCATCGATCAATTCTGATCTTTTGAGCTTGCAAAACTAAGATTCTTTATGAGGTGCTAGCCGAATTTCCATTGAGATAGATTTACCATCTTTTAAGTTTATTATAAATTGCTTTTGTTGTTTATTTGGCAACGAGACATTTTTAACAGCAGACGGTTCAATACCTGATCTTTGAAAAATGAAAGGGAGATAATTGAGGATTTCGGGAGGGTACTCAGAAAAGTCAGGAATTAGATAATCTCTTTTAGACAAGGCTAAACCCATCATTATAAACTTGAATCTTTCCTCGTCAGAAAGTGTAAGCCCTCGGGCTATTTTGTCTAATGTTTTACTACCTGCGTTACGAATTCCATTTTCAATATCATTTACGATGGAAGTGGCAACTCCGCTAGTGCCAGCAAGTTGAGGTTGAGTGAGGTTTGCTTTTTTCCGATATTGTTTTAAAAGTTTTCCTATCTTATTTTTTCCGCTCTTCATTCAACCACTTTTGGTGGTAGAGTGAAGAAAATGCAAGAAATTTAGCATTACTTTAATGGTTGGATGATTTCAGCCCTGTAAAGACCACCATTTTGTAGGCTGCCATTAGTATCTTTCAATGGAATTAAGTTTATAATCATTGATTGATTTCCGGTAGGTTGGAGATTTGAATTCCTGGAATATGGAAGTGGTAATGTTTGATTGTTTTCTTTCGTGACCTGATCTTTGCCTTCATCTACAAAATCAAACCAATGGAGGGACTCTTTGATTTTGTCTTGGTTCACCCAAGCTAGGGTAGCAGCACCGCAAAGTAGCACTAAAGTTAAAATGAGTAAAAATGTTGATAGTTTATCTGCTTTTGGCTTCGCGGGTTTAGCCCCTTGAATACTTTCGTCCCATTCATTCCATGCCCTGATGGCTTTATTTCTTTCAATGAAAGATCCAAATAAAATAGCAAATTCGTAAAGAATGTAGAGTGGGATGGTTAGGATACATAGACTTACGGGGTCACCTCCAGGAGTTATTAATGCAGCAGATACCATTAAAATTACCAATACTAACCTTCGGCTATCGCGTAATTTTTTGACTGATAGAATCCCTATTCTAATTAGAAGTATAAGTATGAGTGGAAATTGAAAAGCAATCCCTACCGCAAAAGTCATCCAAATAACGGTGCTGTAGTAATTACCTGCTTCTGGTCTATAAACATCAAGCCCAAGAACATTGAAGGAAAACTCAATGGTGAAAGCTAATGATAGAGGCAGGATAAAAAAGTAGGTCATGGATGCACCGGCTAGAAAAAGAATAGTTGCTGCAAAACACCCAGGAAAAAAAACTTTCTTTTCCTGAGAAGTAAGCCCAGGAACAACAAAACTTCCAATAAAATATAAAATGATAGGGAGTGATAATCCGATGCCACCTAAAAAGCATATTTTCATTGCAATGAATATTGGTGAATAGGAACGAATCACTTGGAGGAGGTTCCGGTTACTTCCACTTGCAAAGTGCGTAATGATACGGGTTTGATGATGCGGATCCGTTATACCCCACTCAATAAGATTTTTTTCTTTGGCTTTTCTTAGATCGCCAAGACCTACCCCCGATTTTTCTAAAGGTTTTGTATATTGCTCAAGCCCTATCGATTGAAGATCGATACTGATTTCGCCAAAGTCCTCGACAGCCTTGATAAGAGGCATTTGGAGGAGTTTTACGGAGTCCTGCATGAAAATAGCAATGCCGATACATCCTACTAAAAAAGCTACGACTGATTTTAGAATAACCCAACGTAATTCCTCTAGGTGTTCGAGGAAATGCATTTCATTTGGATTTCCTTTTGGATTATTGGATTTTTTATTGAATAACCCGCTTATGCCATCTTCACGAAATCTGTCACCGAAACTTTCAGGTCCGTGATTTTTTGGTGAAGTCATTTATATAAAAATAGATTCAATTGATAAAATTTAGTACAGGATGAATGATTAAGAATTATTTATTAGATATGGTCGATTCAGAAATCTTAATTTAAATAATAAACAAAACGAAAGAATCGAAAGTCATCCGTTGACAAAACGCTATAAAAATAAGAAAAAGTTTGTTCGATTTTAAATGGAGTTTTCAAATTTTAAACGATTACCTTCTATAAAGACTAAAAGCTAACCTAAACCTCAAATGGCCCAGAAAAAAAAGGCGAAAGCAACAAACAAAAAAGCAAAAGCCAAGGCAGCTCCAAAAAGAGCCGCATCAAGTGCTTCCAAGAAAGAAGTCAAATATGTTTATGACTTCGGTAAGAAAACTGACGGAGACGCTAAACAGCGTGAATTACTCGGAGGAAAGGGAGCGAACTTAGCTGAAATGGCAAAGATCGGACTACCAGTGCCTCCTGGGTTTACTATAACCACTGAGGTTTGCACTTATTTTTACAAGCATAAGAGAACTTATCCTAAGTCTTTGGAAGGGCAGATGCATTCTTCTGTAGCATTGATGGAAAAACAATTAGGGAAAAAATTAGGTGATACGAAGAAGCCTTTGCTTTTGTCCGTAAGATCTGGTGCTAGAGATTCAATGCCTGGTATGATGGACACAATTCTTAACCTTGGTCTCAATGACGAAACGGTTGAAGCTTTGGCTACAGCTTCAGGCAATGCTCGTTTTGCGTGGGATTGCTACCGCCGCTTCATTCAAATGTACGGTGATGTAGTTATGGGTGTTCAAAAATTACCCAGCGAGGATCATGATCCATTCGAAGCTATTATTGAAGATTTCAAAAAAGAAATATTCCCAAAAGCAAAAGGGGAGGTAGACGACTCTAGAATTAGTGCCGATCAAATGAAAGTCTTGGTCGGTCGTTTTAAAGACCTTGTAAAAAAGAGATCAGGTAAGGATTTCCCAACTTGTCCATGGGAGCAACTCGAGGGTTCCGTCGGTGCGGTATTCAGCTCATGGATGAATGACCGTGCGACTGTTTATCGCCGCAAGTATGGAATTCCTGCTGAGTGGGGCACTGCGGTAAATGTACAGGCAATGGTTTTTGGTAATACAGGAAAGAAGTCTGGATCTGGAGTAGGATTTACTCGTGATCCAGCATCTGGCGAAAAGGTTCTTTACGGAGAATTTTTAACGGATGCTCAAGGTGAAGATGTTGTCGCAGGTGTGCGCACTCCACAACCTGTCGCTAAACTTAAGCGTGTTCTTCCTCAGCCCTTCAAAGAGCTAGTGCTTGTTCAGAAAAAACTCGAGAAGCATTTTAAAGATATGCAGGATTTTGAGTTTACGATTGAAGAAGAAAAACTCTACATGTTGCAGACTCGGAACGGTAAAAGAACTGGGTTGGCTGCTGTTCGTATAGCAACTGAGATGGTAAAGGAAAAGCTCATTGACTGGAAGACTGCGATCAAAAGGGTCCCTGCTGAACAACTTGATCAAGTGCTTTCACCGGTTTTTGATATAGCCGCACAAAAAGCAGCTAAGAAACTTTGCAAGGGTTTACCGGCTGGTCCTGGTGCTGCATCAGGCAAGATTTGCATGAATGCAGAGCGTGCTGTGGAGGCAGCTAAGCAAGGCCCAGTTTTGCTTGTTCGTCAAGAAACATCTCCAGAAGACCTTCGCGGGATGATCGCTGCGGAAGGAATTCTCACTGCTCGTGGAGGAGTCTCTTCACATGCCGCTTTGGTTGCTAGACAAATGGGTAAAGTATGCGTATGCGGTGCTGCTGACTTGGATATCGATTACAAAACGCGGACTGTAAAAGTAAATGGTTCGACCTACAAAGAGGGAGACTATCTTTCAATCAATGGAACAAACGGAGAAATTTTCGCTGGTGAATTAAAAACTGCTCCATCTGAAATAATTCAAGTACTTATCGATAAGAAACTAGATCCTAAGAAGAGTCGTGATTTTAGAAACTTCTCACAACTTATGGATTGGTGTGAGAAAGCCACTAAGATGTCAGTTCGCACAAATGCAGATTCTCCTACTCAGGTAGAGAACGCGATTGCATTTGGAGCATCTGGAATTGGATTGTGCCGTACTGAGCATATGTTTTTTGAAGGAAACCGTATCGACGCTATGCGTCAGATGATTCTTGCTGATAACGAAGTCGATCGTCGCAAGGCTCTTAAAAAACTATTGCCTTACCAGAGAAGAGATTTTCAGGGAATATTTAAAGCCTTGGAGGGTAGACCTGCAACAATCCGCTTGCTGGACCCTCCTTTGCATGAGTTTTTGCCACATGATCAGGCAGCACAAAGGGATTTAGCAAAAAAACTTGGGGTGTCACTCGCTTCGATTAAGAAAAGAGTTGAAGACTTACATGAGTTTAATCCTATGCTCGGACATCGTGGTTGCCGATTGGGAGTTTCTTATGCTGAGATTACTGAAATGCAGGCACAAGCAATCATTGAAGCCGCTATTCTAGTTCAAAAAAGCGGAGTTGAGGTAAATCCTGAAATCATGGTTCCTCTCGTCGGCTTTCCTAAGGAGTTAGAGATTCAGGTTGATGTCATTCATGATACAGCCAAAAAGGTCTTTGCAGCCAAAGGAGAGAAAGTTAAATATATGGTTGGTACCATGATCGAAATTCCTCGTGCAGCTCTTGTTGCTGATGAAATTGCGAAAACTGCTCAGTTCTTTAGTTTCGGAACAAATGACCTAACTCAAACAACTATGGGAATGAGTAGAGACGACTCAGGAAGTTTCCTACCGAATTATGCGGAATTGGATATTATTGATGCTAATCCATTTGCAAGTGTTGACCAAAGTGGAGTTGGCCAGTTGATGGAAATTGGCGTGAAGAGAGGTAAAGCTGGTCGTCGCGGAATTAAGCTCGGAATCTGCGGGGAACACGGTGGTGATCCTAAGAGTGTAGAGTTCTGTCATAAGATCGGGTTGAATTATGTAAGTTGCTCACCTTTCAGAGTTCCAACAGCAAGACTTGCAGCTGCTCAGGCAGCAGTTAGTTGATTCTTTCTCGTTTGATCTTTAAAGATTCTTTATCAAGGGTTCGGGTAGTGTATCTACCCGAACCCTTTTTGTATTTTAATGTTTGAAGTTAAAGAAAAACCACGACTGGTTGAGAATGCTTTTCTTTTAGCAGTAATTTTACGTGAAGATGAAAGAGAAAATGCAGAATCTTTATTAGAAGAACTTGATGAACTAGTTTCCAATCTTGGTATTAGAGTTTCACAAAAGAAAGTAGTTAGGGTAAGAAAAACATTTGCTGGTTACTTGCTTGGTAAGGGTAAATTGTATGAAATCCTTGAAGATGTTAAAGAAGTTGGCTGTGATGTAATTGTCTTCGACAATGAACTTAGCCCAAGTCAGCAAAGAAATTGGGAGGCTGAATCAAAAGTCTTAGTAATTGATCGCCAAGAAATAATACTAGATGTTTTTGCAGCCAGGGCTCAAACAAAAGAAGCTGTTTTACAGGTGAAATTAGCTCGTTTGGAATATTCCCTGCCCAGACTTAGAAGAGCTTGGTCGCATTTGGGCCGACAACGAGGCGGTGGCGTTACTCAAAGAGGAGAGGGAGAGGCCCAAATAGAGTTAGACCAACGAATGGTAAGGGATCAGATTGCGGCTACAAAAAAAGAAATTAAGCTGGTTGCTAAAACTAGAAAAACCAGTCGTAAAAAAAGGTTAAGGATCCCTCTTCCAACAGTCGCTTTGGTGGGATACACCAATGCAGGAAAATCTACTTTGCTTAATAAGGTTTGTGGGTCTGATGTCTTGTCCGTAGATAAATTATTTGCCACATTGGATCCAACGAGTCGACAAGCAAGACTCCCCACTGGCAAAAAGATAATCCTTACAGATACAGTGGGTTTTATTCGTAAATTACCCCATCGATTAGTTGATGCTTTTCGAGCAACTTTGGAGGAGACTTTGGTTGCAAATTTACTTTTACATGTAGTGGATTTATCCAATCCTCAACATGAGGACCATATGGAGACTACGCTCACTGTTTTAGAAGAACTTGGGGCCGATCAAAAAGAAGTGCTAACAGTGTTTAACAAAATTGATTTGATCGAAAAAGATAAGCTTCAAAATCTAAAATTTAGGATGAGCCAACTTGATAGCGAGGGAGTTTATTTGAGTTGTTCCTCAGGTAAAGGAATCTCTACATTATTGAAAGTAATTGAGAAAAAGCTTGGGCTGTTTCGAGAGTCCAAGGTATACCTTATACCTCATGAGAAATACGGTATTATCGTAAAGCTCAGAAAGGAGGGAAGTTTAATTGAACAAACATCCCTGGATGAAGGACTAAAGATTTCCGCCTATCCAAGTAAAAAAATGGAAGAGGAACTCTACGACTATCAAATGAAAAATTGAAAAGCAGCCTAGCTTTTTTTCCTTAGATTGTAGTCAACTCGTGTTACACGAAACATATTTGCAGCAATCCAAAACACACCGGTCATACAGAATGCTGTCATTGACGAAACAATAAAAACAGACGTAGGATCCTGGGATGGAACATGAGGAACTAAAACTTCGCGCATAAAAAGAAAAAATAAAACGGAAAGAACAAGGTCTACGAAGACGCCTTTTTTCGTAACTAGGGGTTGATCACTATCAGTACTCATGAGTCCCAAATTATGAATAAATAGTTATTTGGTCAAATCAAACCTTGCGAGTCTTTAGCCAATTTAATAACTCGATTTTTGATTTCAGGTATTTCAAGTCTCATTAACTCCGATGGACTGATTCTATTGTGGGGCAACGAAGGTAATTTATCTAATTTTTCGTATAGTGATAATTTTCTGTTGGCAGTGACTTCATCTACTTTATCAATCGGAGTGAAGTGAGGGGCACTTTTTAAAACATAGGGAAAATCTTCTATTATATCTTTAATTGCAAAAACCGCATCAATGAACCTATCAAGTTCCTTCTTGGTGTAACTTTCGGTTGGTTCAATCATTAGGCCAAAAATCTCAGGAAAGGCAACTGTTGGAGCATGGAAACCAAAATCAAGAAAGAGTTTACCGATTTGAGGAATTGCTTGGTTTTTTGGAATTCCATTTGTTTCAAGATTGGAGAAATCATCGTCGCTTAAAGTCAGTATGAACTCGTGCATACGAGGTGATTCATTTGCTTTTTCTGGTAGTGTAGAAAAACGAGTCCTCAGTTTTTCGAAAAGATACCTTGCAGATAACACAGCGATAGAAGACATTCTTGGTATTCCTTCGTGGCCAAGGCGGATTAGGTAAGAATAAGCCCGAACTTTGTGACCAAAGTTTCCCCAATTTCTGTGAAATGATCCAATTGATTTCTTCGGAGTTATTGCATTAAAACTATCATCTGGAAGTTTAACTATTTGTTTGCCGGGAAGAAAATCAATTAGTTTATCTGATACTGCAACAATCGCATCACCTGGCCCACCTCCACCATGAGGGATGGTCCATGTTTTGTGGAGATTGTTGTGTACAGCATCCACTCCTAATTCGCCGAGATCGATAACACCAGCAATTGCATTCATATTTGCACCATCCATATAAACAAGGCCACCAGCTTGGTGCACTTTATCTGCAATGAGTTTGAAATCGTTTTCGAATATTCCAGAAGTGTTAGGGTTGGTTATCATCACTCCGCATAGTTTAGGGCCGTACTGCTGAATTTTCTTATGAAAATCATCTGTGTCGATCATACCTTGATCATTTGCTTCAAGATAAATTATACCTTCTGGGCAACCCGCCATAGCTGCAGTGGCAAAATTAGTTCCGTGTGCTGATCGAGGAATAAGAATATATTCACGATTTTCTTCTCCGTTATTCCGATGATAGGCTTGAAATAATTTAATCCCGACTAATTCGCCTTGGGCACCAGCGACCGGTTGCGTCGTTACTCCTGGTAATCCGGTGATTTGCTTAAACCATTCCTGGATTTCATGAAGAATTTTAAGTGGGCCTTGTGCGTCCTCTATTGGTGATTGAGGATGAATTTTAGAGAAACCATCTAGTCCGGCAGCCCAATCGTTGAGAAGTGGGTTGTATTTCATAGTACAAGAACCAAGAGGATAGCAACCATCATCAGGCGAGACATTGAGCTCTGCCAGTTTCGTGTAATATACTTTCAGTTCATCATCTGAAAAAGATGACAATCCAGCAGGTTCACTCCGTAAGTAATGAGTGGGGATAGTGGAAACATTCCTTTCGTTGGAGGGGGCAGGTTGGGAGTAAAATTCCTCTTTAAAGAATGAGATTAAATTATTTACATCATCTGAAGAATGAATGTCGGAAAAGGAAAGCTTTATAAGCCATTCGGACTCAGGGGTGGGGCATCGAGAAGTTACATCAATCCCAAGGTGTAAATCTGCTGATCTTGCATTATTAATCAGAATAGAGGGTGATTTGTTTACTCGAATGACTAGCTCGGTAGGTGAAATAGGAGAGTTGAAGGCAATATCAACCCCGTCCAACTTAATAATTTCATCAATTATCCGTTGTTGGATACGGTTGGCTAATTCTATTGATATGCCAATACCTTTCGATCCACGGGATAATAAGCTGGCCCCTGCAAGAGTAGCTAAGAAAGCTTGATTGGAGCAGACATTTGATGTGGCTTTTTCCTTTCTAATATGCTGCTCACGGGTTGATAAGACCATGACATGACAATCACGACCATTGATATCTTTGGCCTGCCCAATATATCTTCCGGGAGTATTGCGAAGGTCGGATTTTTTTTGATCATTATGCCTACAACCGAATATTCCAAGACCTGGGCCACCAAAGTTTGGCGGGATTGCTAAGTGTTGGGCATCGCCAGCAATGAAATCTGCACCTGATTTACCAAACTCAACAGGTGGCTTAAGTCCACCATCACCAAGCAGGAATGGATCAACGCAAGCAATCGAGCGAATTTTGTGATTCTCACAAAAGTCTGTCATTAAGTCTACATCCTCAAGCACGCCCAAGGAATTAACCTGAGGGAAAACAAATCCAGCAAATTGATTGATGTCTTCAGTTTGGAAATTTGCTAGTATTTCGTAATTCGAGCGACCTGTGTCAGGATTTATTTCTAAAAATTCAAATTTTATATCAGTCTCTTTACTTAGCGTTTCAAGGACTTCAATATCCTGTGGAAAGAGTGAGGATGCCAAAAGAATTCTTGTGGGCTTCCTACTCGTTCTGATTGCACAAGTAATCGCCTCATAAATAGCAAATGAACGATCGTAAAGAGAGGTGTTGATTGCTTCGAATCCAGTTAATGCAGATAAGGCACACTGGTATATCCAATGAGAAATAAGCGTTCCTTGGCTTCTCTCAGGTTGATAGGGAGTGTAAGAAGTAGTCAGTTGTCTTAAGTTTGAAACAAAATCAACGATATTTGCGGTTTTCCAGGTAGGTAGTTGGTCGCCAATAAAAGAGATTTTTTCGCTTGATAGTTGAGATATTGAGAAAAGCGAATCAGCAGCTTCGAAATATTCTTTTTCTTCAGGTAATGGAAGTGGTTGCGGGAAGAGCAGGTTTGGACTGATATGAGAGAATAATTGATTCAAGTTAGTTAAACCGATCGTCGAAAGCATCTCGCTTATATCTTTTTCAGTTGCGCTTATATAGTGCCTAGAAGTTTCCCGTGGAAATTCGGCAGGGTCATAGGGCAACGCAACTTTAGGTAACCTTACATCTGTTGATTGAAATGTACCTTTATTGATATTATTCATCCCAACAACTTATTCGAAGTTGTTGAAAAAGAAACACAGTATTATTCACATAATGAAGAAAAATTGTGTAGATATTTTTAGTATTACTATTACTTTTTAAAAGCATTACTTTGCTTTAAGACTTCTTACGAATTTTCCGTTTTCCCAAAGATTTCTTTCGGTTACCGAGCCATTTTCATAGTAGAGTTCTTCTCCATTCATACGACCATTTACCAAATGAAGTTTGCCGCCGATCATGCCATTATCGTCTAGAATCTCCATTTTTCCATTGTAGGGTAAATTAGTTCTACGATCAAAAATTGTGTCGATTCCATCTATCAATTTTGTCACAAATCTACCTTCAACTTCCTCAACTGTTCCAGTCCAATCACTACTTTGGGTAATCGATGCGGAAGTTGGCGCGGGGGGGGGGATTGAATTCTCATCATTCTGCATTTCTTCGGCTTGGATGGAATTAATTTCTGAACTTTTTGGCAATGCTGGGATATCTTTGGATGAAGGAGTTAGATTAGCATCAATGGAATTTTTGATAGTATTCTTACTTCCCTCAACAGAAATTCTGCTAGATTCTGCAACAAAATTGGGAGTGATTTTTGTTTTGGAGGCTACCGTTTCTGAAGCAGGACCAGATTCTTGAGCAGTTGGTATGACTGTGGCATCAAAAGAAATGTCAGGCTTATTGGCAGGTTTGGGCAATGCGATAGGTTTAGTGAGGAGTTTTCCATTTTGCCAAATTCCTTTTACCATTCTGCCGTAAGAGTCGATTAATGTACCTTTACCATGCCTTAAGTCATCAAACCATTGTCCATTATAATTTGCACCATTCGCAGCGTAGAAAATGCCGATTCCATGCCTTTTACCGTTTAAGAATGATCCTTGATAGCTTGAACCATCCGGCCAAGTGTAAGTTCCTTCCCCGGTTCTTTTATCCTGAAGATAATCACCCTTGTAGGTTTCACCGTTCGCCCATCTAAAATGACCTGAGCCGTGCCGGAGATCATTATCAAAATCACCTTCATAATAAGATCCATCCAACCATTTGTAGGACCCTTTTCCTTGCTTCAGTCCTTTTCCATCTACTTCACCAGCATAGGATCCGTCATGAAAGTCGACAGTGGTAACTTTTTTTGAGGAGTTACAGGATACAAGCATGAATAAACCCAGCAGTGGGGCGATACTAAAAATAGTTTGATTCATAGTTATATGAAAAATGAGAATTGGCCTTCGGGCAAGCGTGTAAATTTCAAGATTAAGATGTTTTATTAAAGAGTAATTAATTATCAAAATTCAAATTATTCTTTTTGCCATCTAACTTTAAGTGAATTAGAAAAGTTTTCCTCAAAGGAGAGGTGGCAGAGTGGTCGAATGTGCCCGACTCGAAATCGGGTGTGCCGCAAGGTACCGGGGGTTCGAATCCCTCCCTCTCCGCCACTATTGGCTAGCCTTTGTTATAAAAGGCGTTGATTTTGTCAGCAACATCTCGAAAAGAGATATCTGAAGAATAAACAAGCTTAAATTCTTCCATTGCTTGTTCGCCCTTATTCATAGATTCATAACAGCATCCTAATTCGTAGATAGCTTCCTTTTTACGTTCATCCATGATTTGAATCTCAGTTTTTAGAAGATTGAATTGTTCAATTGCTAAGTCGTGAAAGTTTTTTCGACTGTAAGCCCGGCCTAAGTATAAAATTGCATCTAGCCGAACTTTGGCATTTTTCTGGGCTAATTGGAAATGCGCCAGGCAGGTTTCATAATCTTCTTCCTCGAATAGCAGGACTCCAAGTTCATAACGATAACCAAAATCATTTGGGTACCTCTGAACGAGAGATTCCAACTGACTTTTTTGATAAAGCTTTCGATTATCAATGGCTTCTTCCCAGGACGATTTTATACCCGAATCGTTAGGATTTTGATGATACTGCTTTTCCCATTGATCAATTACATCATCGAAGTATTCTAAAGTTAGATTGCGCTCTTTTTCTTCAAGAGAAACATCCGCTTTTCCGGACTCCTGCTTTCGTGCCTCCTGTATCCATGCAATTGCATTTTCAAGATCTCCATAACGATGATAATAATCGCTTAATTGGCGGTAATGATTGAGGTTGTCTGGTTCTTCTTCCCATTTTGCATATGCCTGACGGATTAGTTCTTCAAGCCCTTTGGAGTTGTTGACAGTCTTGGATGCTTGCTCCAGGGATTGGGCTTCTGCCTCGTCTTTAAGCTGGCTGCGGAAATCTTCTGACTCCTCCCATTTGCCTTTATTCATAGCAACTGCAACCGATGCTCTTTTCATCAAATCTTCAGCATCACCATCACTGGGATTAATTTTTTGAATTTCGTTCCCGATCGCGATTGTTTTTTCAGTGTCCCCGACTTCTAAATATGCATCACCCAACTGTTTGAGGTTTTTTAAATCTTTGGGATTAATTTGCCGAATTGTTTCCAGACCAAATACAGCTGTCTGCTTCATTCCCAAGTTTCTAGCTGCATCAGCAAGCATTTGATGAGCAAGGGCGTTACCCACAGACCTCTCGATCAAGTCTTCTGCCTTTGATAAAGTCTGAGCGGGATCTTTATCGTTTTTGCCTCTCAGCATAAAGGGTGCCGCCGTAACTTTCCCAAGGAGTCCTGATAGACCTTTTGTTGAATTTTGTGCCATTCGGAGTTGAAGCATACGAAGTTTTTTTCGTAATTCTAGGCACCCGGGCGTCAATTTCAGTACCGCAGCATATATCTCAAGCGAATAACTAGGGTTAGAAGTCATTGCTTTGTCAGCAGCCTCTAACTGTCTAATTTGCCGAGGGTCGAGTTCTGAGATATTTGTTTCTTTGATCATTGAGGGCAAACTCTTTTGGATAAGACCTTAAGTCATAAAAGCGAACAAAATCTAAATATGCTTTTTTACAAGTTTTTGTACTTTTTCAAAAATTTTATCGGCCAAATTAGTATCAAGTGCCTCCACAAGAACCCTCAGCTTGGGTTCTGTGCCTGAATACCTGATGAGAACTCTCGCATTTGCAGCTAATTCTTTTTTGATGTATTGAAGATATTTATGGAGCTCTTTAAATTCTTTTATTGGAATCTTATTTTTTATGAGGATACCCGAGGATTTTGAAGGCCATAATTTTATCTCATCACTTAAAGTTGTAAGATCTTGTTGAGATTCTTTTACGCACTTTAAAACGGAAAGTGCGGAAAAAAGACCATCTCCAGTGTTCATATAATCCGAGCAAATAATATGACCGGAAGATTCCCCTCCCCAATTACTATTAGTCTCTTCCATAAGTGAGAAAACATTCCGATCGCCCACATCTGATCGGTACAAGCAGATGTCTTTATCTCTTAAAGCATATTCCAGTCCAGAGTTACTATGTACTGTGGCAACAAATTTACTTTCGGTCAGCAACCCTTGCTTTTTGGCATGAATGGCCAGGATGCCAAGTATTTTATCTCCATTAATTTCATTACCATATTTATCTACAAATACTACTCTATCCCCGTCTCCATCATGAGCTATCCCCAGGTCTGCTTTTTCTTCTACAACATGCTTGGATAGACCTGCAACATACTCAGAACCTACCTGGTCGTTTATTAATCCCTCTCCTCGGTTCAAAGGAATAACATTTGCACCAAAGCATTCAAGTGCCCTTGGCGTTATTTCTTTGGTAGCCCCATTCGCAAGATCGACGACAATGTTTAATCCAAGAAGAAATTTAGGATTAAAATGAAGAGATAAATTTTCGATGTACCGGTTTATGTAAGCCGGTCTATCGGAATGAATCTCTTGAGGGGATGCATAATCAATATCTGGTGTTGAGGGAATGATAAAGCTCTCTATCAATGACTCATCGTAAAACCCAAGTTTACCCCCTTTATTTGAGATTATTTTCAACCCGTTATCATAGTGGGGGTTATGAGAGGCAGTTATCATTATTCCACCAAGTGCTCCTTCATTGCATACCGTGAACGCGAGGGCAGGGGTAGGTAGGATATCAAGACTGTGAGCAAAAAAGCCATTTTCTTTTAACGCAGTTTGGCAGGCTAGTAGTAGCTTCCTGCCTGAATGTCTTGTATCCCTTGCTAAAAAAACGGGAAGGGATTTATCACAATTTTTCGTTTCTAGGTATTTCCCCCAAGCGATACCAAAAGAATAGGCAAAGTCTTCATTGATGATCTCATCCCCATATTTTCCACGAATCCCATCGGTGCCGAAAAATTTTAAAGAATTATCCATTATTTAAAAAAAAGATTTACTTTATCTAGCCACTTTTTGACTACACCATCAATCAGGAGTGATTTTGCGAGTTCCATTCCTTCGCCTAATGAAGAGCATCGACCTTGGATCCAAAATGCAGTTGACGCATTTAATAGAACGGTAGTTTGAAGGGATTTCGGAGCAGTCCCTTCGAGCAGGGCATTCATCACGCTAATATTATATGTCAAGTCTCCGCCTTTAAGGTCAGAGAATGATCCGTATTCGCAACCCCATTTAGAAGGTGACCAGTTTTCGATAGCGTCCATTTGAATCTGGCCTATTCCAAAAACTTTATTGTCACCGCAATTAGTCAGTTCATCTACTCCGGAAATCGAACAATTGTGTAGATTACCATGAACGACTAATCCCGAATGAACATTATTAGAAGTTAACGCATTACCCATTTTCTTCATATGTAATGGATCAAAGACGCCAAGTAATTGGTTCGACGGTTTTGCTGGATTAATTGTTGGTCCTAGCAAGTTAAACACCGTAACAACTCCTTCTGCTGCGAGCTCTTTTCTGACAGGTGCAATGTGTTTAAACGCTGGATGAAACTGAGGAGCAAAAAGGAAGCAGAAATTAAGTGCTTTGATACTTTCGCGAATTTTTTCTATCGGTCCATTAACTGGTATGCCGATACCTTCGATAAGGTCAGCACTTCCACATTTCGATGTAATGGATCTATTTCCATGTTTGATGACAGGCACGCCCGCACTTGCAACTATGAATGATACAAAAGTTGAGACATTAAAACTATGAGCTTTATCTCCACCCGTTCCGCATAGGTCTATGGCTTCTTTACTGTAGTCTCCGAGCTCTGGGTCAATAGACATTTTCCTGAATTCACGAATAAAAATTGAGAATTCTTCATCGGTCTCGCCTTTTAGAGAAAGTGCTTTCAGGAAGTCTTTCTTGTCATTTGTAGAAATAGATTCTTGGGTTATTTCTCCTATGCAAGCGACAAGTTCATCCTCGTTCAGGTTTTGTTCGAGTTTTATTCGATTTGTTGAAAAAGAAAGTTGGTTATGATCATTCATTGATTTAACAATTTACTATAAAATATTGCTGTACTTAATATCAACACACCTTGTAGAACTTTTCATGCCTTTTCGACAAACCTTTTTCTTACTTTTAATTATTGTTAGTTTAATTTTGGATCCTTGTTCCTCGCTGAGGGCTAACGATTCAGATTCCTCGGGTTCGACACAAAAAGAACAAGATCCAATAATAATGGATTATTTTGACGCTGCAATTTATGGTATTATTGAAGGAGTCACGGAATTTTTACCAATTTCTTCAACTGGACATTTGATAATTGCAAATGAACTTATCGAGAATGAAAAATCTTCTCAAAAACAAGAGGAAGCGATTAATGCCTATTTGATTGTAATTCAAGGGGGGGCCATTTTAGCCGTAGCACTGATTTATCGTTTGCAGGTCTGGTCCATGATCCTTGGCATCGCAGGTGTCAATCCAAAGGGGAGGAGGCTATTGATCAACATACTCTTCGCTTTTTTGCCTGCCGCTTTTCTGGGCTTGCTTTTGGATGAGGTAATAGAAAGTTATTTATTTGGTCTCCTACCCGTTGCGATCGCATTGTTTGGTGGGGCAGTTTTTATGGGGTGGGCTGAGAGAAGAAAGAAAATACAAGAAAGTTCAATTGTCTCGCATGGAGAAAAAACACTTGAAGATTTAACTATTCGTTCTTCGTTAATTATCGGATTCCTTCAATGTTTTGCAATGTGGCCTGGAACGAGCCGTTCCATGATGACCATTGTTGGAGGCTATATGGTCGGGTTAAGTCGGGTGCATGCCGCTGAATTCAGTTTCCTTCTTGGACTAGTTACTCTTACCGCAGCAGCACTCTACAAAAGCCTAACTAAATGGAAGGTTATGAATGAATATTTAACTTTTGGGCCAATTGCTTTCGGCTGCTTAGTTGCTGGGGGATGTGCCGCGGCTTCTGTATTTTGGCTTGTGAGTTATTTAAGTCGTCGGGGACTCGGGGTGTTTGTAGTTTATAGAATAATTTTATCTGCGATTGTTTTAAGCATCTACCTCATTGGGTAAGTGTTTGTGTCTAATCTTGACGAGAGGAACGAGATTCCTATAATGTAGCACATGGGACAGCCTAAAAGAAAACAATCCAAGCAAAGAAGCCGTAAGCGAAGAGGAGCTAACCGCTTCGAAGCACCCTTACTCGTAAAAGAACCAGATGGAACTTTTTCTCGCTCACATCGTGTTAATCCTGAAACTGGACAATACCGAGGTAAGCAAGTACTTGATCTAGAGGTCTAAGAATTTACAAGTAGCTTCGGCATGGATACTACCGAGGCTAAGGTAACCCTTGCAGTCGATGTAATGGGGAGTGATCACGGTCCAAAAGAAGTTTTGGCAGGGATTTCTCAGTCTTTAGAGACTTCCCCGAGAGGTACTCGTTTCCTTTTATTTGGTCGGGAAGATGAAATTCATAAATATTCATCTTTATTTGGAAATTTTGATTCCGGACAAGTTGAAATTAGGCATGCGCCTGAAGTCGTCGAAATGGACGAAAAACCAATCGCAGGCATTAAAGGAAAGAAGAGGTCTTCAATGGCTTTGGCTCTACAGAGCGTGAAAGATCAAGAAGCACAAGCTCTTTTAAGTTGTGGTAACACAGGTTGCTTGATGGCAGGCAGTACAATTAGGCTGAGAACATTGGAAGGGGTTGAGCGTCCGGCATTGTGTACGATTTGGCCCGGTAGAGAGAGATATTTTACTTTACTTGATGCGGGTGCAAATCCGCATGCTAAACCGTTTCATATAGCACAGAATGCTATATTGGGTTCGAATTATGCCCGGGTTGCACTTGGATTAGTGCGACCTAAAGTAGGCCTTCTCACGATTGGGACGGAAGAGGGTAAGGGAAATGAGGTGATTAATGAAACCCACGATATGCTTAAAGATATTGATGGAAGTATAATCAATTACAGCGGACTTATCGAAGGTTTTCAAATTTTTGAAAATGCCGTGGATGTGGTGGTTTGCGATGGTTTTGTCGGCAATATTGTCCTAAAAGCTTGTGAATCTCTAAGTAAATTAATCAGCTCTTTTCTTGACGAGGAACTTCGTAGAAATGCACTACGAAAGACCGGGGCTTTATTGTCTAAAGGAGCTTTTAAGAGTTTAAAGCAGAGAATAAATCCTGAACAATTCGGTGGAGCTCCTTTACTCGGTCTTACTCAGAATGTCATAAAAGCGCATGGCTCTTCAAATCGAAATCATATCAGCGGAGCCGTTAAAATCGCCCTCGACCTTGTTCAGCATGACATGCTGGCACAGATGGCTTTAGATGTAAAAGAAGCTAATGAAATTTTTCGCCCAGAACCTTTAGTGAGTTCCAAAGGTCAATGATATGAATCAAGTTTCAACATCTAATGCAAGTAGTGTAATTTTGGGGATTGGGTCCTATGTACCTAAAAAGATTTTAGGTAACACAGAGCTGAGTTCGAAAGTTGATACATCTGACGAGTGGATACAGTCGAGAACAGGTATCACGGAGAGAAGAATTGCAGATAATGACCAGTCTACCAGTGATCTAGCTTTTCATGCTGCACAAAGAGCTATCGAATCCGCACAAATTCAAGTTTCTGAGATAGACCTCGTAATTGTAGCAACCATAACCCCGGATATGGCATTTCCATCGACAGCCTGCTTACTTCAGCATAGGCTGGGTCTTGGCAAGGTTGCCTGCTTCGATTTAGAAGCGGCATGTTCCGGGTTTTTATATTCTCTGGATGTTGCAGACGCCATGCTTTCTTCAGGTAGGTATAAATGTGCTTTGGTTATTGGTGCTGAAAAAATGTCATCAATCATGGATTGGGAAGACCGTACAACCTGCGTACTTTTTGGTGATGGTGCCGGTGCAGCGATAATAAGTAAACGAGGGTATGGACCCAAACTTTTAGGTTTTCTCTCAGGTGCAGATGGTTCTAACCCGACTCTTTTACACCAACCTGCTGGAGGTTCGAGTCAACCTGCAACTGAGCACACGATTGCAAATAGACAACATTTTCTTAAAATGAATGGGAAGGAGATTTTTAAGTCTGCAGTCAGGGTTATGGAAAAAGCGACAAGAGAATTGCTTACTGAAAATGATCTTGATATTAAAGATGTCGATCATGTTATTCCTCATCAAGCCAATGCTAGGATTGTGGAGAGTATGGCTCAAAGGCTTGAAATTCCTATGAACAAATTTTTCTGCAACTTAGACCGTCATGGTAATACATCTGCAGCATCAATTCCGCTGGCTTTAGATGAGGCAGTAAAAAAAGGTTTATTTAAAGAAGATGAACTCGCTGTCTTAGTTGCATTCGGTGCAGGCTTGACATGGTCTGCGACTCTTGTTCGATTTTAGTTACTTACAATGATTCCCAAAATTCTAACTCTACAAAATTATATTTTACTGGCAATCCTGTCTTCATTATTTGTTTCCGCACAAAGCCCTAATCAAGGACGAGGTCTCAATAATAACGATAAAGAGTATCTTTTTCCTGGTACAGGCTTCTTTGTTAAAAATCGTAAACCGTATGATGATCTTGACGCTAAGAGGTGGTTTAAGGAGGCTTTGGCATACCAAAAAAAAGGATCTGCGAGGAAGTCTCTTAAACTTTACGAAAAATTTTCCAAAAGAAGGTCAGATGCTTTAGTCAGCATAGATGGGGAAAATTTTGATGTAGGGCCTGAGTCTTTATACCGTGCCGCCCAAATTCGTGAAGGTAATGGAGATTGGAGTAAGTCTTTCGAATATCTAAAGCTGATTGCTCAAGCTTATACAAATTATGATTTTGAACTAGTTGCCGAGTCCTTGATGCGCGTTTCTGAAAAACTTGCTAAAGATAAGTTGCCGCGCAAATGGGGAATTATTCCTAGGTTTAGATCAGGCACACAGGACCGTTCAAGGCTTAACCAAATTGCTGGACTTGCTCGAGGTCCCAAGTTTGCACCTCGTGCATTGATGGCACTTGCTGAAATTTCTATAAAAGATGAGAAAATTGAGGAAGCAGTGGACGCGTTAGATCGCTTAGTTAATCTATATCCAGAAAATTTTCTTTGTGAAAAAGCCTATTTTCTGCTTGCCAGTATCTACAGGAATAAAGTTGCTGGACCTTCATACGATCAAGGTGCAACCCTAAAAGCTTTAAACTTCTTCGAAGATTACCTGATCCTTTTTGCAGATACACCTCCCCAAAGCTCCCATGAATCCGAAGCTATTTACAAGGTCAGACTTGCAGATACTAAAATCCGAAAAGTCGAAGCAGAAGCAGGTAGAAAAGAAATGCGTCAGGTGTTGGCAGCAAGTAAGGTTGAAGTTGGTGAATATATTGAAAAGTTTGGGAAATACTATTTAACCCGTTGGAGAGAATTAGGTAACAGACCAGCCATTCAATTTTATAATGAGGCTATCACCACTGCTCCTGAATCAACTGCAGCAAGAGAAGCTGAAAAAAAGATCGCTAATTTGCGGTCAGAAAATGATTAAGATTTTTAAATCTTTTATAATTCTTCCCCTCTTCTTCGCCTTCGTAGGGTGTAATTACAAGAGTGGTCTAACCTCCGAACTGAAGCCATGTAGTTTAGGGATAAAAATTAAAAATAATTCCAAGGCTATTCAATTTTCATCAGTTTTCAGAAGAATATTTAAAGACGAACTTTTAAAATACCCAGATTTGAGTTTAGTAGACCCAGCTTCTTCCAACAAAGATTATGTCATATCTGTAGTTTTGGAATCATATGGAATGAAGCCTGAATCCTTTCAAGCTGGTGACACTATATCTGCAGCTTCATTTCAAGGTAATTTGTCTGCCCATATCATTGTAACGAATTCTCGTCACAACCGTGAATTTTTAAATAGTAATTATTTGGTTAGTGCATCTTCACCTCAAACTCTTAATCTTGAACATGTTGGCGACAGGCAGTTACAAATCACTTTAGCACGAGATTTAAGTAAAAGAATTGCTAGAGATTTGATTCAAATTTTACCCTGAGAATATGAAGACTGTAAGAGAAAAGTTTTTAGCTCCCTCAATACTTGCTGGAAACCATGCTAATTTATCTGAAGCACTTAAAACGGCTGACGAAGATGGAAGGAAATGGATTCATCTCGATATTATGGATGGGCATTTTGTTCCAAATCTAAGTTTCGGACCACAAACTGTATCTGACTTGCGAAAACATTCAGATATCTTTTTTGATGTTCATTTAATGCTTGATCAACCTGATTTGTACATAGACCCTTTCGTCGCGGCCGGAGCTGATCTTATAAGTATTCATTTAGAACCAAAGTATGATCACAGTGCTGCTTTACTAAAAATTAGACAGGCAGGAATCAAAAATGGAATAGTTATAAATCCTGATACCGAAGTAGATGGATTAATCCCCTTTTTGGATCAGGTTGATCTTGTGCTTTTCATGACCGTTTTTCCAGGATTTGGCGGTCAGAAATTTATCGAGAATGTACTTGGGAAAGTCAGTAAGATTGCACAGATTAGAGATAGCTCGGATTTTGATTTTTTAATTGAGGTAGATGGTGGGGTAGGTCCGGATAGCATACAACCCTGCTTAGAAGCAGGAGTTGATGTTTTTGTTGCAGGGACAGCTTATTACAAACTAAATGCTTCAGACCGTAAGAGTTTTGCTCATACGATTGAAGCATCCTGAAAATTTAAATTCTCTTTAAATTTAAAGGTAAGGCGCTAGCACCAAGGCTACTACGGACATCAGTTTAAGCAAAATATTCAACGATGGGCCAGATGTATCCTTGAGAGGATCGCCCACGGTATCACCTACTACGGCCGCTTTATGCACTTCTGAGCCTTTACCGTGAACTACGCCATCGATTTCATACCCTTCCTCCACCATCTTCTTAGCATTATCCCAAGCCCCACCTGCATTTGATTGAAAGAGAGCAAGCAAGACTCCGGATGCCGTAACTCCTGCAAGAACTCCTCCAAGCATTGTAGCTCCACCGCCAAATCCTACCGCTACAGGCGTGAGGATTGCAACCATCCCGGGAGCTATCATTTCTTTGATTGCTGATTGGGTGGAAATTTCAACACACTTACCATATTCTGCTGAATCTATCGCCTTATCAAAACAGTCTCTTTCATCGTCCGACCATTCTGAAGTTGGTTTACCTTCATTTTTATTCATTATCGACAAGGCTTTTTTTAAGGCAGGAATGTCTTTAAACTGTCTACGAACTTCCTGGATCATGGACATGGCTGCTCTTCCTACTGCACCCATCGCGAGAGCACTGAAGAGAAACGGTAACATTGCACCTATAAATAAGCCGGCCATAACCTTCGGTGCAGATACATCAATCACATCAATTCCGGCAGTTTCTTTGAACGCAGCAAAAAGGGCGAGTGCTGTTAGGGCGGCTGAACCAATTGCAAAACCTTTACCGATAGCTGCTGTTGTATTTCCAACTGCATCAAGTTTATCTGTTCTTTTTCGAACTTCAGGTGGCAACTCCGCCATTTCAGCAATTCCTCCAGCGTTATCTGAAATGGGGCCATATGCATCTACCGCCAACTGAATTCCAGTATTTGAAAGCATGCCTACTGCAGCAATTGCAATACCATATAAACCTGCGAGTTCATGTGCTCCAACCACTGCCGCAGCCAAAATTAAAATTGGAAATGTTGTTGATATCATCCCGACGCCCAGACCAGAAATGATGTTAGTCGCGTATCCAGTTACAGATTGTTCTACAATCGCTCTTACTGGCTTCTTATTTGTCCCTGTGTAGTGCTCGGTAATAAATCCAATCGCAAGTCCTGAAATAAGACCAATAATAGTAGCCCAAAACACACCCATTGAAGTATAGGTAATTTCGTTGTACACCCAGCTTTCTGGCAAAAATTTATTAATTACATAGTAAGAAGCTGCGATCATAAGCGCAGAAGATGTAAATTCACCTGTATTAAGGGCTCTTTGAGGATCTCCACCATCTTTGACCCGTACAAGAAAGGTCCCAATTATTGAAGTAACGATTCCAATGGCACCTAATATTAATGGTAAGACAATGGGAGAGAGTCCTCCGAGGAAATCAGAAAAATTTGTTGCTCCTGCTACCATTGCAGCACCTAAAACCATTGTTCCGATAATAGATCCAACATAAGATTCGAAAAGATCAGCTCCCATACCTGCTACATCGCCAACATTGTCACCCACATTATCGGCGATCGTCGCTGGGTTAAGGGGATGATCTTCCGGGATCCCTGCTTCAACTTTACCGACTAGATCTGCTCCCACATCTGCGGCTTTAGTGTATATACCTCCTCCAACTCGTGCGAAAAGAGCAATCGAAGATGCTCCAAATGAAAAACCAGTTAAAACAGATAAAGTAACACCGAGAGATGCTTGTGGCTCGAAGGCTCCAAAGTGATTTCCGAAAATGTAAAACAAACTACCAAGCCCCAATATTCCTAGACCAACAACGCCCAATCCCATAACGGCACCCCCTGAAAAGGCAACTTCGAGGGCTTTTCCAAGACTATCCTTGGCAGCATTTGCAGTTCTCACATTTGCTTTAGTGGCCACTTTCATTCCTAGATATCCTGCTAGGGCGGAGCAAAATGCTCCAACAGTAAAAGAGACAGCGACCAAGGCGTGACTTTGGTTATTATTTGAACCGCTCCAGTATAGCAATGCGGCTACCCCAGCTACAAAAATAATTAAAATGCGGTATTCGGCCCGAAGAAAAGCCATAGCTCCGTCCTGTATACTCTTGGCAATTTTTGACATTCGCTCCGTACCCTCTGGGATAGAATTTACTTCACTTGTTTTCCACCATGTGAAAAGTAAGGCGAGGAGACCGAAAGCTGGAATGGCTAGGAGGAGAGTATCTAAGTTCATGCGTAAGGGCTGTGCTGTTAATTATTTGATAATTGATCAACTAATGATCGAAAAAGATCGATTTTGATCGATTTTGATTCATTAAGCAAGGAATTATTCTTCTATTTAGCTAAACAACTTCTTGTAAAATGAAATCCTTCTTTCTTGCCATAGGGCAACATTTTACCAAAATAAAATATCAATGAAAAGATACTCCTTACATGCCCTTGGTTCTCTTCTATTATTGATGTTCGCATCTTGTGAAAATCGTTATCGCAAAAATGTCGCTGGTTCCCCAGCAAGTCCTGCTAAGTTGCAACAAGCCTCCGTAGCCAAACAGCAGGTAGATGTATCCAAAGATGCATACCAAGTGAGTGCAGATGAGTATGATGAGTTCTTCGCAAGCCGGTATGGTTTATTGTATCAAAAGTTTTCTGATACTCCTTTCACTGGTCAGATTGTTACGGTCGAAGATGGACCTGATGGTAAGTTTATAATAGCAGATGAGAGTTGGAGAAATGGAAAAAAAGATGCTAAAAGCACGCGTTGGTTCTCCAATGGAGTAAAAATGTATGAAAGAAATTATACGGACGGTAAGTGGAATGGCACTGTTACAAGATGGTGGCCGAACGGGCAAAAAATGTATGTTCGAGCTTACTCTAAAGGAGTGAGGCATGGTGAGGAAGCAACATGGAGATCTGATGGTACTCCTATCAAGGAGGCATCTAAAGTTTCGAAACCTATTCTTAATGAAAGCTTAAAAAGTACCGGCCTTGATGAAACTGAACCCGCTGTAAATAACGAAATTACGCCTGATTTTACACCCGAGGTTGATCAACCTGACTTGCCAATAATCGCATCTCCACAAGAACAGGCAGTAATCGAGCCGATTCTCACCTCGCCCGAACCGATCTTGCCTGAGCCAGTCATTGAACCTGCAGAAATTGCTTTTCCGGATGTGCCTTCATTTCCTTCTGAGGTTACAATCACAGAAGAACCTGCACCTAACGAACCAACTCCCGAATTACCAGGACTTCCTGGTTTAGATTCTGTTGAAGAACCCCCACTTGCATCCGAGCTTGATGTTTCTATGCCTCCATTTGCTGATGAAGATTCTTCTCCTTCGGATTTACCATCCTTACCTGGTCTTCCTGAACCATCTTCCGAGCAACCAACTGAGGATCTCGCTTTGCCCGGTTTACCCGGACTACCTGACTCTGGTGAAGATTTACAACCTATGCCTGATAGCGATGATTCTTTGCCCGGATTACCTCCTTTACCTGGCGATTCTGGTGATGACTCAGGAGGTTTACCTCCTCTCCCTCCCTTGCCTTGATCTGGTTTAGGTAAGAACTATTTAAATTTTGTTCCTGCTTCGGTCGAAGCGGAATCCCTAGTTTTTAATTGAAGGGCCTCTTTAGTGTTTCTGTTTGTATCATACACCCATGTTAGTGTAATAAAATACCTGAAAATTCATGAATTTGTATTTATCCAGAAATGGCCAAACCTTTGGGCCCTACACAGTTGATCAGGCGAGGACTTTTCTCAATTCAAAACAATTGTTAGAAACGGATTTCGCACTTATCGAAGGAACCAGCGAGTGGAAACTTCTTCCCGAGATTTTGGGAAGAAGTGAAAAAAATAGTGATTCTATTGAGCATGCCGAAGATGTAGAAAACAAGGCAAAATTACACCCTAGCGAAGATAAAGCAAAAGACACTCATACGTCCAATGCTGGTCAAGTCGCAAATCCAAAACCCTCTCCAAGTAAACCGAAAAAAGCTTCTTCTAAGGTTCAGAAGTTAAGAAAGGCTAAGGGTGGACAAATCATAATGGTAGCTCAGGAAAAAGGTTTCATTTCTAAGCTTTTTTCTACGATTTTTGTTTTTGTTTTTTTATTTGTTTTAGCCGTTGGTGGAATTGCGGGAGCTTATTTTGCAATGCCATCAAAGATCGGTCCAATGTTAGCAAAGTTTGGATTGGATTTAGAAGAGCTCGGTTTTGAGGATCAAAAAAGTGAGGCTTCATCTGATACTAAGAATGCTGATGAGATAATTTTGAGTGAAGATGCTTGGAATACATTACGCTCATCAGGGATTAGGATTCTTCCCATGGTATCTGGAAAAGGGCTTCAAGTAATTTCATCTGTTGATCCAGACTTGGCTATGAAAGATGAAGACTTGGAGAAACTTTTAATTATTGCTCCCCATGTAATTTCACTAGATCTAACAGATTCCAAAGTGACTAATTCTGGTATTGATCACATTTTAAATATGCCTAATCTGAAAAAACTTTTTTTAGAAGGTGCAGAGTTTATTGATTCTACAGGAATTAATAAGCTAAAGAGTTCAAAAAATTTAGAGTATTTGAACTTAATCAGAGTCAAACTTGAGGCTTCTGTAATTGACTCTTTGATTGCCTTAGAATCACTCAGAGAAATTTATTTATTTGATTCTGGTTTAGGTGATGCAGAAATAGGTAAACTAAAAAGTTCCCGCCCGAAGGTTTTCGTTAATTCCGGTTAGGCCTTTTTAGTAATTACTTTATTCTTCCTTTGAGGAAAACAGAATCTACAAATTTCACATTTTAGTCCATGACAAGCATGCGCAGGGCAATGTTCGCGTGCGTAGTAAATAATCTGAAGGTGAAGTTTATTCCAGCGGTTCTGTGGGAAATGTCGTTTTAAATCCTTTTCTGTTTGAGTAACATTCTTACCATTTGTCAGTTTCCACCTTTGAGCAAGTCGATGGATATGAGTATCTACAGGAAAAGCTGGATAATCAAATGCCTGAGACATCACTACAGAAGCAGTTTTATGACCGACTCCAGGGAGTTGCTCCAATTCATCAAAAGATTTGGGAACGGAACCTTCGTGTTTTTCTATAAGTATACTCGAAAGCTCCCTGATCGCTTTAGCTTTTCTTGGAGCAAGCCCGCATGGTCTTACAATTGAATTGATTTCATCAACTTTTTTTTGGGCCATTGTTAGAGGATTGTCGGCTAACCTAAAAAGGGCAGGTGTTATTAGGTTTACTCGAGCATCTGTACATTGAGCTGACAGTAAAACTGAAATGAGTAATGTGAAAGGATCTTTATGATCAAGTGGAATTGGAGGATTCGGGTAAAGATCATTTAATTTTTGATCAATGTAGACTGCTCGCTCACGAAGAATCATTTGAGGGGGTGGTAAGGTTTAATGTAAGGAAAATTTGAAATTTAATATGTATTTTGAAAGCTTACGAATATTTTATAATGAAATCATATATTAATACTTTTCAAAAAACTAGCGAGTACGAGGTGAGTCATTGTGGCTCACTTGTGGATCTCGATCTAACAGATTGTCCCTTAATAATTGATAATTTATGCATTATTTTCCTTTATACAGGGATTATCAAAGGTTTGCGGTAGATGTTTTTTTTCGGTACGAAAAATGCAAGACATATACTTATGAACATTGATGCTGAAAAATTTACTGAATTAGGTATATCTGCGATTAAGGAGATGGCTGAGGTTGCAAAGAGAAATGGACAGCAGGAGGTAGAGGTGTGGCATTTACTCGGTGCCCTGATGGCACAGGAAAACGGTATAGTTCCTGCATTAATGGAAGAAATGGGTGTGGGGACTGCTCCAGTTCAACTTGCACTCCAAAGAGAACTTAAAAATTTGCCTAGAATTGCAGGCGACCTGAATACATCTCGATCTTATGCTTCTGCACCTCTTACGGAAGCTGTAGAAAAGGGACAGCAGATTTCCAAAGATATGCAGGATGACTATGTCAGTACTGAACATTTGCTTCTAGGTTTGGCAGATTTGGGTAAACCTTCATCTTTTAAACAGTTTCTGAAAAATTTTGAATTATCTGAAAAGAAGATAAGAGAAACCTTAATGAAATTAAGGGGTGGACAGAAGGTAAATTCTCGGACTCCTGAAAATTGTTTTAAGGCACTCCAAAAATATGGAATAGATTTAGTCGAACAAGCTAAGTCTGGAAAATTAGACCCTGTAATTGGGAGAGACTCAGAAATTCGTAGGGTAATCCGCATTCTTTCACGAAAAACAAAGAATAATCCGGTTTTAATAGGTGAACCTGGAGTTGGTAAGACAGCGATTGTTGAGGGGTTAGCTCAACGAATAGTAAGAGGTGATGTCCCTGAAGGACTAAAGGATAAAACGATTTTTACGCTTGAAATGGGATCATTATTAGCCGGGGCGAAATTTCGAGGAGAATTTGAAGAGCGTCTAAAAGCTGTTCTTAATGAAGTGAGCAAGGCAGAGGGAAGAATTGTGCTTTTTATTGATGAGATGCATACGATTGTCGGTGCGGGAAAAGCGGAAGGTGCAATAGATGCAGGGAATATGCTTAAACCGATGCTTGCCCGTGGAGAACTTCATTGCATAGGAGCTACTACATTAAACGAATACCGTCAGCATATCGAAAAGGATGCTGCTCTGGAGCGTCGTTTTCAAACTGTTCTTGTTGAACAGCCAAATGTTGAAGATACAATATCTATTCTACGGGGACTCCGAGAAAGGTTCGAAATCCACCACGGAGTAAATATCAGGGACGAAGCGTTAGTAAATGCCGCAGTATTATCTAACCGTTATGTTTCAGATCGTTTTTTACCCGATAAAGCGATTGACCTGGTGGACGAGGCTTGTGCGATGATTCGCACTGAATTGGATAGTATGCCTGCAGAACTTGATGAAATCAGTCGAAGAGTTTTGCAACTTGAAATCGAAGAGACTGCTCTCCGGCAGGAAAAAGACAAACCTAGTAAAGGCCGGCTTGAAGTCCTCCGCAAGGAATTAGGGAATGCCCGTGACAAAATGGAAACGATCAAGCGCCAATGGGAAAACGAGCGTAAAGGGATTGATGATGTGCGTGTATTAAGAGAGCAGATTGAGACCACTCGTTCTGATATGGAAAGAGCAGAGCGAGCTTACGACTTGAATTTAGTTGCTGAACTCAAGCATGGAAAACTTCCAACGCTAGAAGCTGAATTAGAAGCTCTTGAAAAAGCTGATAAAGGAGAGGACTCCATTCTTAAAGAAGAAGTTACAGCTGATGAAATTGCTGATATTGTAGCTCGCTGGACAGGAGTTCCCGTTACTAAATTGATCGAGGGAGAAAGAGAAAAGCTTCTTAGATTGCAAAATATATTACATGAAAGAGTTATTGGTCAAAACGAAGCTGTTGATGCGGTATCTGAAGCGATTATGCGGGCAAGGGCAGGCATTAAAGATCCTAATCGGCCTATTGGTTCATTCCTGTTTCTAGGGCCGACTGGGGTTGGAAAAACTGAACTAGCCAAGACATTAGCTGAAAGCCTCTTTGATAGTGAAAACAATGTTGTACGGATTGATATGTCGGAGTATATGGAAAAACATTCTGTTGCCCGTTTAATTGGTGCCCCTCCAGGGTATGTTGGGTATGAAGAAGGCGGACAACTTACGGAGGCAGTGCGTCGTAAACCGTATGCTGTAATTCTTTTTGACGAAATAGAAAAAGCCCATCCTGATGTTTTTAATATTTTACTTCAGTTAATGGACGATGGACGCCTAACAGATTCTCAAGGGCGCACAGTTGATTTTAAGAATGTTGTAATCATTATGACTTCCAATGTCGGAAGCCGTTATTTACAAGATAATCTAGTAGACCATGAAATTACTGAGACAGCTAGGGAGTCTGTCATGGCAGACTTACGCGATCACTTTCGTCCAGAATTTCTTAACAGAATTGATGATGTTGTTCTTTTCAAACCTCTTTCTTTGGAAGAAATCACCGAGATAGTTGATCTTTTATTGGAGAGTTTGAACTCAAGATTAGAAGATCGTAATATATCAATTGTTTTTACACCAGCTGCCAAAAAATGGATTGGTGAAAAAGGGTATGATCCAACTTATGGAGCACGCCCATTGAAAAGGTTCTTACAAAAACAAGTTGAAACTCAATTAGCTCGTTCTCTTATCGCTGGAGAAATTGAAGAAGGGGGGGAGGTTACCTTTTCTGTCAAAGACGAAACTTTAGTCATGAAGGTAGAGTAAACTGACTTATTGTTTTTTAGTAATTCTATCTGAGATTATTTACCGATTTTTGAATTACAGATTTATTGGTGGCTAGAAAAATTGTTCCGTAAAGTAGCAGGCCACCAATTGATAACATAGTAAAGCCATTGTTGATGATTATTTCAATCTCTCGAGCTTGCGAAATTAAGTAAGATTTTATCATGAAGGAACCAAATAAAGATAAAATAAGTATTCCCAAAAATAAAAACATAAAACGATTAAAAAAAACTTGAGAAATTTCTCTTGGTGAAAAACCAAGTAATAATAGATTTCTTGCACTCTCCGCTGATCTTGCAATGACTAAGCGAAAACTTGTTGCAAAGGTTGCTATAGATAAAAGAGATAGCATTCCGCCTACTCCGAGCGTGCCAATAAAGAGACCATTAACAGCTTTTTTTATGATGTCTTGTTCCGGGAATTCACGATTTAATTCATATCCCTGGCTTTCAATAAATTGGAGTAGTTCATTGCTCGGATTTTCCGTGATCTCTAAAATAATGCGCGATGGTTGTACATCTTTGGGTGCTATACTGGCAATAGTCTCAATGGGAACACGCTCACCAGGATTACCTAAAGGGGAAACTTCCCATGAAGGAAAAGCTTTATCATTTTGAAGGTTTAAAAGATCAGATTTAGATTTTGGCGGTCCATCAATAGAGCCATTTTTCCACAGAAAATAAAAATCTCCACTATCTGGCTGGCCAAATTTTTGATTGGCCCAATCTAGAAAAGAGGCAGGTACCAGTACGCTGTTGATTCTTTTACTAAAGGCGACGAAGCGACCATCAAGGATAGTTTCTCGGTTGTCACCGATGAAGATTTGAATCGGCATACCAGTGGCTGCTTCAGTGGATAGAGTGGGGTATTCTATCCTAGACGGTGCGAGTCCAAAATTCCATAAATCTAAGTAAAACTTGGGTACCATAATAGGAACAATGGGTGCGTCTTCCTCCCAATTCCATTCCTGAGGCACAAAATCCAAGAACTCATCTGGTATAGATTCAAAAAATAGGTCAGTTTTAGCAGCAGCACCCAGGCCCACTTTTCCTGAAGGCCAAATGTATAGGGTTAATGGAAATTTATTTCTTACAAATCCACCAATTCGCTTAACTCCGTCCAACTGCTTTATATTATTTAGTTCATCGGGAGAAAATGTATCGTCTTTTTTACCTAAGTTTACAAGGGCGCCTCCCTCTATTTTTTTATTTATGGTAAAAAAGTTTTTTGGCTTTTCGTTTTCTTCCAAGTAAGAATTTATATCTTGGTATAATTGCAAGGCCAACAGTAGAAGGGTAGTACCAAAAAGGCACCCAAAGGTCGCGATCCCTAATTCCTTTTTTGGTCCGTCAATTAATAGACATAGCTTAAGGTTTTTTTGGGGAAATAAATTCTTCATAAAATGAAGTTTTTTTCGAACATGATGGAAGGGGTTGCCCCTAGGGAAGATAAAATTATTCCTGCTTCATTGTATTCAGTAACTTCTTTAATTAAGTCGCATGCCAGCTCCTGATTGTTCTTATCCAAGTGACTGAAGGGCTCGTCTAGGAGAAGCCATTTAAAAGGTTTTCGTAAAGCTCGCATTAGTGCAATTCGTTGTCTTTGACCGGGAGAAAGGGTAAGGGCGGGTTGTTCAAGAAAGTCGATCATTCCCAGTCTTTCAGACATCTCTGAAATTGAGGGAGAGTTTGGATTAAACTGAGGAATAAGTTCGATGTTTTCTCGTGCACTCAATTGGGAAAAAAGGCGGAGGTCTTGAAAAACCATAGATAACGATTCACGCCTTAAGTTTTCCCATTGCTGGAAACCTAACTCTCCGGCATTTCCAGAGTTTATAAATAAGTTTCCTGAGTAGTCTTTGCGAAGTCCATAAATCAAATGCAGCAAAGTCGATTTGCCCTTTCCTGAATCCGCTGAAATTAAAATGGAAGATTTTGATTCAAATGTAAGTGTAGAGTTCCAAATCTCTGATGATTCAAGGTGGCTTTGCGGTATAGGGGAAGGAACGATATTTTCTAATGAAATTAACACGGCAAGAGAGATAGAAGGTTTTGACCAAATATTGCAGATTCTTCTGTATCTGACAAAATTGCTTCTTGTTTGATTACGTTTTTAAATGTTAAAAAATCTGGATCCTTTTGAATAACGGGAAAAATTCGCAAAGGATAGTCCGTTGCCCAAAGAATTTTGCTTACCCCTACCACATCAACTAATTTTCGGTATAGAGAATGTTCATAAAGCAAGGGGCAGGCAGATAAATCGTAATAGAAATTTTTTAAAAGAGGACGTATTTTTGGGTTCAGTTCATAAAATGGAAAAAGACCACCGGCATGAGCAAGTATAATCTTAAGATCGGGTAGTTCTTGAGCAAGCCAAAGGAAATCTCTAAATGGCGTGGGCACTTTACCTGGGTACTCATGACCTACAGGTTCAGTTACATGGAAAGTCACGGGCCATCCTCGTTCGCATGCAAATTTCATACAGGAGATCCATTTTTGATTTCGAGGAGAGGAGCCTTGAACCCAAGGGTGGCATTCACCTATTCCTTGAAAGCCTTGATCATGCCTTTTTTTCAATTCATCAAGAGGCTGCCCAAGGTCCGGATGAATGCTTGCAAATCCAATAAATTTCTCAGGGTCATTTAATATCCATTGAGCGTGCCAATCGTTCTGTAATATACAGCTAGCGGGATTTTCCCAGTACCATCCCTGCAAGACTGCTCGAGAAACATTAGCAGCCTCCATATCAGAGATCATTCTTTTACCGTTTACCCAGCCTTGAAGGCTTCTTTTTCCTGTAGGTTTAACTAATTCCAACCAGTGGGTTTCTTTTTGACGGGCAGCAAAAGCATGAGGGTCTTTACTGACCTCTTCAGGGTATCGATGAGTGTGGGCGTCTACGATCAAAACGGCCTTATTATAAGCTTTCCCCACCCGGGTAAAGCTATTCTTTCATCGCCCAATTTATCTAAGCAAAAATAAGAAACACTTTTTTGGTTATTTTGGAGAACCTTCTTTAGCATGGATTAGACTATGAGACAAAGAGGCTTCAATGAAAGCTGCAAAGAGAGGGTGTGCCTTGTTTGGCTTGGACTGGAATTCTGGATGAAATTGAACTCCGACATACCATGGATGTTCTTTAACTTCGACGATTTCAACGAGATCACTTTCGGGGTTCGTTCCAGATACAATTAGGCCTGCTTCCTCAAGCCTTTCTCTATACTTATTATTATATTCAAATCGGTGCCTATGTCTTTCGGATACTTCATCTTTGCCGTAAGCATCGAAAGCAGCGGATCCTTTTTTGAGAACGCAGGGGCAAGCACCTAATCTCATGGTGGCACCTTTGTCTTCAATTGATTTCTGTTCATCCATTATGTGGATTACTGGATCAGAGGTATTAGGGGCAAACTCTTCGCTATTTGCATTAGTTAATCCAAGCACATTTCTTGCGTAGTCGATAACTGCAATTTGCATGCCTAAACATAGACCAAAATAGGGTAGGTTATTCTCCCGCGCATATTTTGATGCTATTATTTTACCTTCGGTTCCTCGATCTCCAAAACCTCCAGGTACAAGGATACCATTCAAGTTGCCGAGGAGTTTTTCGGGATCTTCCTGTTCGATATCTTCGGCGTCAATATATACGACTTCCACTTCACAATCGTTACGAATTCCTCCGTGTACTAAGGATTCGTTGACGGATAAATAGGAGTCCTGGAGATCCATATACTTTCCAACCATTCCGATTCGAACTTTATGTTTTGGATTTAACAAGCGATGAACAACTTCTTCCCATTCATCAAGTTTTGGTGCCGGTGCATCCAATCCGAGAAAGCGGGTAACTAATCGATCCAGCCCTTCTTTCTTGAGCATGTGTGGTAGCTCGTAAATTGAGTGAGCAACATCCAACTCTTCAATAACTGCCTCTTTTGGTACACTACAAAATAAAGAAATTTTCTCACGGATCTCCTCGGTTATGGGTTGCTCGGTACGACAAATTAGAATGTCTGGTTGTATCCCAATTTCCCGTAGTTTCGCTACGCTCTGTTGAGTTGGTTTCGTTTTTAGTTCACCTGCAGCACGTAGACTTGGCAGAAGAGTCATGTGGATAAAGAGGACATTGACTTTACCGACCTCAGCTGCAAATTGCCGCATAGCTTCTGTAAAAGGCAGACCCTCTATATCTCCAATAGTTCCTCCAATTTCAGTAATTAAGACATTAACTCCTTCGCCTGCGGCATGAATTCGATCTTTGATTTCATTGGTTACATGTGGAATAACTTGAACTGTCTTGCCGAGGTAATCTCCTCTTCTTTCTTTGCGTATGACAGATTCGTAAATTTGTCCGCTTGTAAGGTTGTTAAATCGGGAAAGCTTGCCGGATGTGAATCTTTCGTAATGACCAAGATCCAAATCAGTTTCAGCTCCGTCATCCAAAACATAGACCTCACCATGCTGGAAAGGGCTCATCGTTCCTGGATCAACATTTAAATAAGGGTCAAATTTCTGAATTCTGGTCGTTAATCCTCTTTGCTCAAGAAGTGCCCCGAGTGCACCTGATGTTAATCCTTTTCCTAATGAGGAGACGACTCCGCCCGTGATAAATATATATTTCATTGGATAAATTATGAATGACACGGAAAATATTTCATGCAACGATGTTTTGTTCACACTAGAATGAACTCTTGAAATTCTCTCTTTTGGGAGATACAACTATTAATCCAACTAATTGATAATGCTAATATGATTAAAATTCTTTGTATTTACTCTCGTCATTTGTTTGGAGAGAACAAAAGATCTACTATTATTAAAATATAAAAGATATGTTTACTAGTTCACTTGGAAAAAAATACCTGATGGCTTTGTCAGGATTCGTATTAATCGGCTTTGTATTCGTGCACATGGCTGGTAATCTCCAGATTCTTCTTGGGCAAGACAAAATCAACGCGTATGCTCACGCCTTACAATCTCTTCCTTTCCCGATTCTATGGGGATCACGATTGTTTTTGCTCGTTGCGGTTCTTGTTCATGCAGTGACCGCATACCAACTTGTAAAAGAGAACCGGAAAGCCCGTCCTAACCAAAACGATGTCGAGACAACCAAGCGAGCTGGTATTGCCTCGCTAAAAATGGGCCTTACAGGATCGATACTCTTAGCGTTTATTGTTTTCCATCTCCTACACTTTACTATCCGTGCAATTTACCCTGAATATGATGAGTTAACGACTACGGTAGGTTCCCCAGATAATTCCGAGATTCATGACGTTTATTCAATGGTTCTAGCTGGATTTAAGCACACTTGGATTTCCGTTTTTTATGTAGTTGCGATGTTTTTACTTTGTGGTCACTTGGCACACGGTGTGAGCAGTGCTTTTCAATCCTTGGGAATCCGTTCAGAGAATTGGAGGGAAAAACTAGATCTTGCCGCCAAGGCTTATGCTTGGGTGATTTTTGTTGGATTCTCCATCGTCCCGATACTTGTCTTGGCTGAAAACTTGGGTATTGTTTCTTTTTTCGACATCACTGCCGTATCCACCGCTCTTGCAATGCAATGATTTATTCTAAAATTCCAGAATTATGAACCTTGATTCAAAAATACCCGAAGGTCCCTTATCAGATATGTGGGACAACCACCGTTTTTCTTCTAAGTTGGTAAATCCAGCTAACAAGAGAAAATACAAAATTATAGTTGTGGGTTCCGGACTCGCAGGTGGTTCTGCCGCTGCGACTCTCGCTGAACTCGGTTACAATGTAGATTGTTTTTGTTATCAAGATTCTCCCCGAAGAGCACACTCGATTGCCGCTCAAGGAGGGATCAACGCAGCCAAAAATTACCAAAACGATGGTGATAGCATTCACCGTCTATTTTATGATACCGTTAAAGGTGGAGATTTTCGCTCAAGGGAGGCTAATGTTTACCGATTAGCACAAGTCAGTACTAATATCATTGATCAGTGTGTCGCCCAAGGTGTTCCTTTCGCTCGCGAATACGGAGGATTACTTGCAAATCGTTCATTTGGGGGAGCTCAGGTAAGTCGAACTTTCTACGCTCGCGGTCAAACTGGTCAGCAACTTCTCCTTGGGGCCTACAGTGCATTGAGTCGCCAAGTCGCAGCTGGACAGGTCAAAATGCACACCCGGCAAGAGATGCTTGATATCGTAGTTGTGGATGGGCATGCCAAGGGTATTATTACACGAAATTTAGCCACTGGTGAGACCAAAGCCTGGACAGCCGATGCAGTTCTCCTTTGTACCGGCGGATATGGTAATGTTTATTATAAATCGACCAATGCAATTGGTTGCAATGTAACGGCAACCTTTCGTGCCTATCGAAGAGGAGCTGGTTTTGCGAATCCATGTTTCACTCAAATCCACCCGACTTGCATACCGGTCTCAGGTGATCATCAATCTAAACTTACCTTAATGTCCGAATCATTGCGTAATGATGGGCGTGTATGGGTTCCCAAAAAAGTCGAAGATTGTGGTAAGAATCCGAATGACATATCGGAAGCTGACAGGGATTATTACCTTGAGAGAAAGTATCCTAGTTTTGGTAATCTCGCACCTCGGGATATTTCTAGTCGTTCTGCCAAAGAAGCTTGTGATGAAGGTCGTGGAGTTGGTCCTGGGGGCAGGGGAGTATATCTAGATTTTTCAGACTCCATTTCGAGACTTGGAGAGAGTGCAATTAAGGAAAGATACGGCAATCTTTTCCAGATGTATGAAAGAATAACAGGAGAAAATGCTTACCATCGCCCCATGCGTATTTACCCGGCAATTCACTACACGATGGGTGGACTCTGGGTAGATTATAATCTTATGACCACTATCCCTGGTTGCTTTGCATTGGGGGAAGCGAATTTTTCTGATCACGGAGCCAACCGTTTAGGTGCAAGTGCACTCATGCAAGGATTGAGCGATGGATATTTCGTAATCCCGTATACTATTGGGGATTATTTAGCAAAATCTGGTGCAGGTTGTATCAGTCCAGATTCCCAAGAAGTCAAAGAAGTTATGGAGTCGGTCAGGCAAAGAGTTGATCAATTAGTGTCTACTCAAGGCAAAAGGTCTTCTCGTTCATATCACAAAGAACTTGGTCAAATTATGTGGGAATATGCTGGTATGGCCCGTAATGAGAAAGGTTTAACCAGAGCCATTGGAGAAATCCAGGATTTGAGAGATGACTTTAATAAAAATCTTCTTGTTCCGGGAGCCAGTGATAACTTAAACGCTGAGCTCGAAAGGGCTGGCAGAGTTCGCGACTTTCTGGATTTTGGTGAACTTTTGTGCCGTGACGCACTGGAGAGGAACGAATCTTGTGGCGGTCATTTTCGTGAAGAGCATCAAACCGAAGATGGTGAAGCTGTTCGCGATGATGAAAACTTCGCACACGCAGCTGTTTGGGGATATGAGGGAGATGGTAAAAATCCTACCCGGCATCAAGAAAAATTAAAATACGACAATGTAAAATTGGCAGTTCGTAGTTATAAATAGTCATCCATGAAATTATTTCTTAAAATTTGGAGGCAGGACGACCGAAATGATGTTGGTCGTTTTGAAACACACACACTTGACGGCGTGTCAGAAGATTCATCTTTTCTTGAAATGCTTGATCAATTAAACGAGCAAATCTTAGAGGAAGGTTCTGAACCGGTTGTTTTTGATCATGATTGTAGGGAAGGAATATGTGGAATGTGTTCTCTTACAATTAATGGTCACCCTCATGGTACAGAAAATTCCACAACTACCTGTCAACTTCACATGCGTAAGTTTGAAGATGGTGATACGATTACCATCGAACCTTTCCGTGCAAAAGCTTTTCCAGTGGTTAAAGATTTAGTTGTTGATCGTTCAGCATTTGACAGTATCACTCAGGCGGGTGGTTTTATCACTGTTCGTACGGGGAGTGCTCCAGATGGTAATGCCTTACCAGTACCTAAAGAATCTTCCGACAAAGCTATGGACGCGGCTGCCTGTATTGGCTGTGGTGCCTGTGTTGCTTCCTGTAAAAATGCTTCAGCCATGCTCTTTACATCAGCTAAGGCTGGCCATTTGAATATGCTTCCTCAAGGACAAGCTGAAAAAGATAAGCGTGTCTTAGCTATGGTTTCTGCGATGGATGAAGCAGGATTCGGAAATTGTAGGAATTATGGAGAATGTTCAGCAGCATGTCCTAAAGATATTTCGTTGGATTACATCGCGAAATTAAATCGGGATCATGCGAAAGCGAAAATCAAATCTATTTTTGCTTAGAATCTTTCGTCTGGCATAACTTTAATTTGGTTGCGGCACAGCCGAACCTTTGGATGATGTTTTTTCATGCCTACACATGACAAGCATGCAACCTGGGGCGGAAGGTTTTCTGCCCAACCAGACGCTCTTATGCAAGTATTTGGCGAGTCCGTATCTTTTGATAAAAGACTCGCACCCTATGATTTAAGAGGAAGCTTAGGGCATGCATCCATGCTTGCTCATGTAGGCTTGTTGAATTCTGAGGAACTGGCTCAAATTAAGCAGGGAATTGAAGAGTTAGAAATTGAGGTTCAGAGTGATGATTTTCCATGGAAATTGGAATTAGAAGATGTTCACATGAATTTGGAGCAAGCCTTGCGTAAAAAAACACAAGCTGCTGAGAAATTGCATACAGGTCGTAGTCGTAATGATCAGGTTGCGACTGATATGCGTTTATTTTTTAAAGATGCATGTTCCAATTTGCAGATAAGTTTAGAGGGCACAATGCAGGCTCTTCTTTTGATTGCAGAAAAGTATGCTGATTTACCAATCCCTGGCTACACTCATTTACAGAGAGCTCAGCCAGTCACTGTAGGGCATCACTTACTAGCATACATTGAGTCATTAGGCCGAGATCATCAGCGTTTTTCAGAAGTTGAGAAACATTCAAATGTGTGCCCTTTGGGATCGGGTGCGATTGCGGGTTCTACCTTGCCATTGGACCGAGAATACACTGCGAAAATTTTAGGTTTTGTGGATGAGAACGGAGATGCCTGTCTCACGCCAAACGGAATGGATGCAGTGGCAGATCGTGATTTATTCCTCGAATTTGCCTCAGCTTGTTCTATAACTGCACTTCATTTATCACGTCTTTCAGAAGATTTCATTCTTTGGAACTCCACTGAGTTTGGTTTTGTTTCCTTACCGGACTCTTTTACCACTGGATCTTCATTGATGCCTCAGAAGAAAAATCCTGATTGTTATGAGTTGGTACGCGGTAAAACTGGAAGGATCGTCGGAAACTTAACAAATCTCTTATTTACAGTAAAAGGATTACCTCTCACATACAATCGCGACCTTCAGGAAGATAAACCTCCTGTTTTCGATAGTTTTGACCAGTTATCCCTTTGTTTGGCAGTTGTAAAAAACTGTATGGAGAGTACAGAATTCATGGAGCAAAAATGTATAGCAGCTGCATCAGATCCTTTACTTCTTGCTACTGATTTAGCTGATTTTCTTGTTTCTAAAGGCGTTCCGTTTAGAAAAGCTCATCATATAGTCGGTGAACTTGTAGGCTTTGCTGAAGCAAACGAGTTACGTCTTACTGAAATAAGCGATGAAGATGCTGGCAATATATCCCAACATCTCAATGATGGTTGGCGAGAGGTTTTTGATTTAAAACGAGCTTTTTCTATGCGAGAGAAACCTGGCATGCCTGGCCCAACACAGATTGCTTTGAGGCTATCTCATTGGAAATCTGTTTTATCTGATTAACTTTACTTCTTAGAGTTTTAGGTAGGATGATATATATAATCTACCTGGCCATTTTTCTCGGTAACCATTTTGCCTACAGTCGAGAATGGACAACTGTAGAAGGTCGGTCCCAGGAAGGTGATTTATTTGAAGTCGATGGTTCTGAAGTTGGTTTGAAGATCAAGGGACGTGATTACCGGTTTTCCATCAGTCGATTTATACCATCAGATCAGCAATATATCAAAGAGTGGTCGAAAGTTTCACGATGCCATCGCTGTTCTTTGCCTCTTGGTAGTGGTCGGATCAAAGACGCCGGGAAATATAGTTTTCATGAATCCTGTTTTAAATGTCTGGTCTGTGAAAAAGTCTTTAAAGGAGGCGAAAAATTAAAACGGGATGAATGGGGAGGTATGGTTCATGACACTCACTTTAATCAGGCTAAGATGTGTGATACCTGCTCAAAAATAATATCTCTGAAGAACATTTCAGCTAAACAAGTTTTTAAGGACGGACGAATAGCTTGTAATTCTTGTGCATCTGATGGAGTTTTTGAAAGTAAGCGTATGGAAGAAGTTCGAAAAAGAGTTTGGCCTACCTTATCCTCGCTCGGAATTTCTGGACCTGTTGGAAATGTGACTATCCGAGTGGTTGGACAGGATGTGATAGCCAAACAGGCACTTAAAATAAATGCCCGGGGTAATTTGCGTGGCTTAACTTTAACTACTTATAAAATCGTTGGTAATGGTAGAATAACCAAGACTAGCTTTGCCCACGAAATTTTTATTCTTTATGGAATGCCGCATATTGAATGTGCATCAGTCTTAGCTCATGAATATGCTCATATCTGGCTAAATGAAAGGTTTATTGACGATTCTCCACCGATTGTTGAAGGATTTTGTAATTTGGTTGCCGCTGCCATTTTATTCAAAGAAAAAGGTAAACTTGCTTCGATTATTCATACTAATATGAAACTGAGTGACAACCCAGTGTATGGTTCTGGGTATCGAAGGATGAAGCATCGACTTACCGCTTTGGGGTGGCCAGCCTTACTTGCCGAAATGAAATTAAAATCAAAACCTCCAGTCCTTAAATAATTATGAAAATAGATTCTCATCACCATTTTTGGAAATATGATCCAGAAACTTATTCTTGGATGAATGATAAAATGGAAATCTTAAAACAGGATTATTTACCGGAAGATTTACATAAGAATATCATGGAAGCTGAGATTGATGGCGTCGTTTCCGTTCAGGCTGATCAGTCACTACGCGAAACAGAGGATTTACTTCATTATGCGGAAAAAAACGATTTTATCCTCGGGGTAGTGGGCTGGCTTCCCTTGGCTGACCCGGATGTAGAAGAAGTTATGAATTCATATACCAATCAAGAGTTATTGAAGGGTATTAGACATGTTGTTCAGGATGAACCAAATAATCATTTCATTTTAGGGGAAAAATTCAATGAAGGAGTAAGCCTTCTGAAGAAATTTGGATGGGTTTACGACATTCTTATTTATGAAAGGCAGCTTGAACCGACTATCCAATTTGTAGATCAGCATCCCCAGCAAGCTTTCGTTTTAGATCATATTGCTAAGCCTAAAATAAAAAGTGGAGAGATCGATCTCTGGAGATCTCAAATGTATGAGTTAGCCAAAAGAGAAAATGTTAGCTGTAAAATTTCCGGTATTGCGACCGAGGCAGAATGGCATAGTTGGAATGAACAAGATTTGATTCCCTACATGGAAGTTGCTCTTGACGCCTTTGGTCCGAAGCGGGTCATGTTTGGTTCGGATTGGCCGGTTGCGAGGCTGGCTGTTGAATATGTTCCCTGGGTCGAGTTATGCCGTAGATTTATTACCCAGCTTAGTGAGACTGAGCAGAAACTTGTAGAGGGATTGGTTGCAAAAGAAGTGTACGATTTATAGCAAATTCATCGCTGATAAATTGGCAAGTAATGATACTTTACAGCTAACGCAAGCATAGCCATGGAAGTGCAATATATTTCACCATGTCCAGCTTCCGAACCGCCTCCTTGCCACGCACCATTCTCTTTTTGCATGGGTAATAAGATTTCTTCTACCATATTTCTCGCTTTTTTTGCATGTTCTTCCCCTCTCTGATACATGGCCTGTGCGTAGTAATAGGTTCCGTAAAAGAAAAATTTACGATTTTTTTGAGGGACATGTTCAAGCAACCAGTCAGCCGCACCTAATACAAAAGGAGATTCATATTTGCCACAAACTTGCATCGCAAGCAAACCGGCAGCCGTAGTTGTATATTCAGGGTGTCCGCCGGGTTGATATGAAAATCCAGATATTTTATTGATTGGGTTTCCTTCGTTATCAATTTTTGATTTGTAAGACCTTTTTAAGTATTCGACCGCGTCATCAATAGCTGTAGAAGGAACTTTTAAGCCTGAATTTTTCGCTGATCTTAAGGCCATAAGCTGCCAAATGGTAACCGATAAATCTGCGTCTCTGGCGTCAGGACTATATCTCCATCCCCCTTGCTGAGACTGATTCTTTGGAACTTTTTGAGAACGAAGAATTAGGTCTATAGCCATCTGGCATTTATTCCGTATGGACTGATCGATTTTATCACTCATTCCCATTCCAAGCAATTCAGCTAAAGTTAGGGTGACAATTCCATGCCCGTACATTCTTCCTCCGTCTTTCCCTAAGTATCCGACTTCGTTTTGATTTTTATCAAGTAGAAGGTAATTGATCGCTCGTGCCATTGCCTCCCCATTTTCATTGGGGTGAATGGGCAGATGCCCAACGGCAGCAAGTGTCATAACGGACAATGCAGTTATTGCGGTAGGATGTCCTCGGTCGTAAATAGCACCGTCTTTCTTTTGACTTTTCAGTAAAAATTGAATGCCAGAATTAATTGCTTCATCCACTTTGTCTTTAGCAAATGGATTTTCCCACCTAGTGGAAGCAACCTGGTTGTTTTTTTCTTCTAGCTGAGCAACCAGACTCTCAGAAGTCACAGAAAGTAGTAAAAAGAAACCGATCCTAGATGTTAGATTTCTAAGAATGTTCATAGAGAAAGTGGATTCATTTTTTGGTGGTTCTAGCTTTTGCGGACATCGCTTGAAAGTAAGCCTGTACCTGATTACGATAATTTTCAGAAACTTTCTCTCTTTTTGCTTCCATGAGATCTTTGGCTAATTTTGGAGGTAATTTCCCCCAGTCTTCTATGCTTATTTTTTCTTGGATGGAAGGAAGTTTATTAATTTCAATAACAGGCGTCGGTAGAAATTGCCCTTCGGATGAATTCAGTTGGTCTCCTCTTGTACCCATACTTCTAATTACTTGCGAGCGTTGCTGTGCCATAACCTGAGCATGGGCTTGGGTCGCTTGGCGTAAGGATTGGAGTGCTTGTGCTATGGCCTGATCGGAATGATTCATTGAGGTTAGTGGACCACCATTTCCCGCACCCGAACCATTGCCTGGTTTTGGTTTACCAGGTTTGCCTCTATTCGTTTCTGGCTCGGTGGTCTCTGTTGACTGTTCAGGTTGTCCATGTTTTGGACTTAAATAAGAATCGGATACGGAATTTTCAGATGCAAAAATCGCTTCATCTAGAGCGTCAAGTGTTTGGGCTAGTACTTCACTGACTTCAGGGTCTGAAAAATTTGTGGCTGTTTCAAATTCATAATCAAGATTTCCAAAATTATCAGGGCTAACGGTTGTAGGATTTGGACTTATCTCTTTTTCTGGCTCCGAATTACTTAAGGGCTTATCTGTTTCCTGCATTTCACCTCTTTCAAAGTCTTCCAGTACATCGAGTTTCTCCTCAAAGGAATTGCCCGCATTATTTATAGCTATCCCAGCGTGAGGTAATCCCTTATCCTCGAGTTCAGCAAAATTTGGAGGATTAGAAAATTGCTCTAACAATTCTTCAGATGCCTGTTTTATCTTCGCTGCTGATTCTGCTAGTTGAGTAGCTTGGTTGGCTTCTTTTACAGCTTGCTTTGCAATTGCTTGTTCAGCTTCTGCTAAGTCTTTTGCTTTAGTAAAGTCTTCAGTGGCATCCCTAGCCATCGCTGAAAATGGATTTGAGCCTTCCTGAGGAACCAATCCTTCCCCCTGATCTTCAGAAGGTTGCTGTACCCCTGCCTCTGGGCTTTTGAGCAGATCAGCGGCTGCCTTGGCTTTTTCATTTGCCTTTGCCATCTCTTCTTTCGCTTGGTCGGCAGCTTCTAATGCTTTTTTTGCAACTCGTTTTGCAGCTTCGGCTTTGCCCTCATTATTTTCTGCGAATTCAGAAAGTTCTGCCTCAGCTTTTTCAGCTAGTTCATTCAGTTCAGCTGTTTCTTTCTGGAGGCTGGTCAAGGAAGGATCCTGATCTAGCAAATCAGCAATTTCCTCAGCTTGTTGGCTGAGTTCATTTGGTAGATTTTCTTCCCCTGTTAGATTACTTTCTTCTAACTCGTCGGCTAACTTTTGAGTATCATTAGCTAGATCTTTTAATTTATTTGCCAAAAGCTGGTTCTCAATAGCTTGTGTGGTTTGAGGTAATTCCATCAGTGCAATTTCTTCCGTTGATTCCGCTAGGTTTTTTAGCACTTCACTTTCCTCCAGGTTATCCAATCTTTCTTCATGCCTGGCGGCTTTGGCTAACTTCTCTGAAGTATCAAATGTATCTTCCGAAAGTTCCTTTTGAGTTTTTATAGCTTCGGAAAGTAATTCCGGACTTCCATCTGCACTTTCAGTTAATTCATCTAAAGCTTTGGAAATTTCTTCGACCTGTTCTTGAAGAGTTTGTGCTTGTTTGGATGCTTCTTCAGCAATTTTAGTACCTTGTTTACTTGCATCAGTTGCTGGTTTTTGAAGGATTTCATCATTGAGGGTACCCGAAAGATTTGATGCTTCCATGGCTTTTATTTGGTTTTGTTCCGCAACCTTTTCGGCTTCATCGACCTCAGCTTGAGCTGCTTTTGCAATTTCATTTAAATTTTCTGATTGTTGTGCAGCCAAAGAAGACAATGTTTGAGTTTCTTCCAATTCTTCTAAGCTTTTTGTCAATTGATTCTCTGCCTTTAATTGATTTTCTTTTAATGAGTAATCATTCGGTGTTTGTTCGGCCATTTTCTTTGCATCCTCTGCTTTTTGCTTCGCTTTTTCTACCGTTTCTTTTGCCTGGTTTCTATCATTTTTCTTTTTTAGATCTTCCTGTTTTGCCTCCTGTGCTTGAGCTTTTAATAGAGTTAGGTTTTCCCGTAATGATTTTGCATCATTTTTTTGTTTTTTCGCTAGTTGCTCTGTATCTCTTGCTAATTGTTGAGCTTGTGCCGGTGATAGTTCTGCCTGTTCTTCCAGCTTTTTTGCAATCTTGTCTAAATCCTTGCTTGTATCTCCTAATATATCTGCAAGATCCTGTGAGATTTCTTTTAATTCCTGAGCATTGGGTTTTTGATTCACAGCCTCCATCGTGTCCCTTGAAATCGCTCGTAGTAATCCACCTAGAATATCAGTTTCTTCACTTATGGATTCGTTCTTTGCCATTTTTGCCTTTTCTTCAAGTGGCTCTAATTTTTGTTGAACGAGATGCTCGGTTTCCTTGGCCAACTCTCTTAGCTTTTGACCCAGTTCTGTTTTTCTATTCTTCAAGTTATTTTCTTCGTTTTCAATTTGGTCGACTAAATTACTTTCTCTACTTTGAGCATCCTCCAGTTGTTTTTTTGCCCTCTCTACTGTATCGAGAGCAATATCTGAAAGTTCCCGCTGCATGGTTGGGTTTTGCTTGAGTTCAACTTCCAGTTCTTCGAGTAATTCTTTGGGGGAAAGCGCTGCCAACTGAGAGAGCTTTTCTGCTTCCTGATACTGCTTTTCTATTTCCTCTGCGATCTCCAGTCTTTCCTCTTTGGCCCGTAACTCTGCACGTGTTTTATCTGGTGGTTTTAGATTGTTGAGTCTATCGAAATGTTCTGCGATTAAATTCAAATCGGTAATTAGTTCCTCCTGCTTTTTTATTGTGTTCACAGAAGCTTCATTAAGTTCATCTATAGATTGTGTAGCAGTTATCTCTTGTAAGTTTTTCTCGATATCGTCTTCTCTTTGTTGAATCAAAGCTGCGGCATCATCTGAATCTCTTGCTATTTCCCTTCCTTCCTCATCAAGAAGGTTTTGAATATTTGCTTCCTGCCTTAATGCCTGGGCGAAGTTTGCGATGTCTCTTCCTATTTCTTTTTGTTGGCTGTTAAGTTCTTTCAGAGTGTTTTTCTTGTCTACAAATAGTGAAGTATTATCATCGGTGTTTTCTTGTAGTTTATTTTTTTGCTTTTCTGTTTCCTTAGCAAGTTCTCTCGCTATTTCGGGAAGGGTTGGTGCTTGCTCATTAACGAAAGTACGTGCCGAGATAACATCTTGTTTAATAATTGAAATTATTTTCTTAAGATCATTAAAAACAAGTTCAGCCTCCTTGAGTATCCATTGATGATTATATTTCACTGATGCTGATCGTCTATGTGTTTCTTGAATCAGAGTTTTTGTGTATGATTGATTTGGAAGTTTTTTCATGATCTCAATTGCCTCGGAAGAGATGCTTTCACGTTTCATCATTTCTAGAATCGGTTTCCAGACGGACTGTACTCGGCTCCACTGACGGGCGCATTCAGTACCTTCCCATATCAAAGAGTTTCCATTTTCTTTTCGCATGAAATAAATTACTTGATTGGCGGAACCAATCAGTTGGTGCTGCAGGGTCAGTATTTGAAAAGACGCACCTAATTTCTCTGATTTTTCAGAAAGTTCAGTCCAGGTTTCTGATCTATTAATATCCGTGCCTCTAATTTCTTTTTGGACGTGCATAAGTGCTCTTCCAATTTGCCCGGCATCTTTAACAAAAAAGGAATTTTGATCCTTCCTTGCCTGTTCCACTTCAGACAACATCATGGCATCTGCAATCAATACATCAATTTTGCCGACTAGATCATGGATATTTGATTCTAATTTTGTACCCTTTGCTTTATCCAGAGACTTCCAGAGTTTATCTGTCTCACTCCAAAGCAAATCGTTACGGCTTAAGTTCCAGTAAAGTTGTTCCGTTTGTTTTTGCTGAATTGATTGCCTATATTTTGAAGCGATTTTATTTTCTACATCATGTGAAATTTGCTTGATGGTTCTTTCCCATTCTTCAATTTGTTTCTTCAATTCATTTCCATTATCCCCGTTTTCATCAAGAGAATCTATAAGTTTAAGCTGGATAGCCTTTACTCTCTTGATGACTGAAGAGTTAGTCCAATCTCTTGAATATGAGAGACTATTTGAGATTGGGTCCCATTGGCTCAATGCTACTTGTTGGCGTCTAGATAGAAAGGAGATTGATTCTTTATTATCCATATTTTTGGATAACTCTACCTGCCTTTGGAGCATGGAATGTAGATACGAAACCGCAATACTTTCAGCATGTAGATTTAAGAGATCCTGACTAAGATTTCGAAAGTTTGCTGCTTTACTTCTACGTTTGCTTGAGATGGAGGATAGTTTACTTTGCGACCGGTAAATTAGATTGATATTGGATTCTCGCTCGATTGCTTCAAGGGCATGGTTGAATGACTTTGCTGAATTAAGAAAAATCTGTCCAATTGCGGTTGCATACATTGAAACTTCATATGAGTCAGTACCTCTGGGCATCTTTAAAAGTGATTGGATAGTCGATCCGTATGAACTTTCTGCTTCAATTGACAGTTCTGACTGCATCTGTAAGGCCTTCTCGAGAAAGGCATCTCGATTTATTTTTTTCTGTTTAAAATCCTTGATTATTCCTTGAATATTTTTCTGTGACTCTGATGATTCCCGGTCGATTTTATCCAGATATTCTTTAATTTTCGATTTATTGCCTAAAAGCTCGATTAGACTTAAATCAAAATCTCTTGATACAATAGACAATTGAATAACTTCCGTTTCAGTTTTTGTGCCTTTAAGATCAGTTACCTGTAGTTTAAGAAATGCTTGCGTTCCTGATTTTAATTTGTGGTTCAAAAGATCTAAGTTGAATTCAAATGCAGCAGTATTTTGACCGCGTGGGTCGATTAATTGAGGGATAGGGAATGATCTCCACTTTCCCTGATTTTTTTTGATTACATATTCCACTCTAGCCAAACCAAGATCATCTTTAGCCAAGGCTGAGAAACTCAAGAGATCATTAGGTGCTACCAGCAACGAGCGTTCCTGAGGTTCAATCCATTCCACGGAAGGAGCCAAGTCTGGTTTTGGCGATATTGTGAAGGTTGAAGAAGGTCTACCTTTCCAGGCCATTTTTCTATCAATTAGATTAGTTATACGATAAGTCCCCGGATATGTCATCTGAATGGTGCTCTTTAGATAGTCTTCCTCTTTAGTTTGTGTAAGTTTTCTAACTTCACCGGATTTGCCAGTCCACTGGATCTCAATCGTTCCTGATTTAACAGGTTGATTCAAGAGCATAGATAGTTCTATCTCTGTTCCTTCCCACGCTTCCAAGTCACCATGCGGTTCTGTTATTTGCTGTGGTTGTAGTTCAGAGTATGTTGGATGTTTGAAATTCTTCTGGTAGCTTTTGATATAAGGCCGAGGTCTTACTCCCATTTTTTTCCATTCCGTCTGAGGGGCCTTGTCTACTAATAGGCGGTATTCAAAATTTTGATTTCCTACATTATAATCGATAAAATAAATCTCCTCCTCTCTCTTGGCTAACCCGGTAATTTTACTTTCAGCTGGGCTTCTTGTCTCTAGGCTAACTTTTTCAAAGCTTAGGTTTTTTCGTTTTGCTTTAATCGATGCAACAAATCGCAGCGGTTCATTACTAGGAGTCCTTGTAGTATTTTCATCGGGTGAAAGAATACGAACGGCAAAATGTGTTACTGGTGGAAGATTGGCATTTGGCATCAATGCTCGCTGCATCAGTAATTTTAAGTCACTTCCAAATTCAGGAATTTGTAGTAGAGAAAGAGTAATGACGATTATAACAGAGGTGCCAATAAGCCAATTTTTAAGTTTTCCTACTGGCAGGATGGTTTTGATATCAATTTTACTCGCTTTCGAGGACGCTTGTTTTTGAACTAACTCACGAAATTTGATGGAGTCATCCATACCCTTGTGAATAATTCCCAGTTCAACTGCTGATAGAAGATCTTCTTTTAAATCTGGCGAGGATTGTTCTAAGAGTTTGGCCAGTTCTTTTGAATTAGGTAAATTTAACAGTGCACTGATTGAGGTCTTCCAGACCATATAAAAAACAAAAATGTAGCCGGCAATCGATAGACCGATCCTGAGATCACTGCTCATTCTTGCTCCTGAGAGATAGTCGAGGAGAGCGATAAGAACAAAGGTACCAAGAAAGCTTAGTACCCCAGAACATAAACCTCTTAATAAAATAAGGTTTCTTCGGCGGATACGAAAATCATCGATTTTACCTGCGACAATTGGATCTAGGTTTGGATTCATTTTTGGTACATCTTTTGGTTAGAGCATGCCAGCTCTCTTGCGTAGAAACATTTCGAGTGCTAGCAGTAAAACGATCAAGCCAAGCCAGCCAAAGCTTTGCCAAAGAATAATTTCGGTGATGATAATCCTACCGGAACTGATTGACCGCAGTTTGTCTTTAAGTTCATGAAAGTTTTCCTCCCGTATAAAATTCCCCCCCGAAGCTTCCGCCATTTCACGCAGCAAATTTTCGTCACAGGTAAGAAAATTTTTCTCTTCATTTTGACCCGTTTTAACCTGAAAAGGTAAACCTAATTGTGAAAGTTCCATTTCATCCATTAAATCTGGTGCACGTATCGACATCTCATAACTACCTGGACTAAGTCCAAAAACTTGTCCGGTAAATAGACCATTTGAAGAGTCTTCCCCCTTCAATGGAGTTGTGGCTACCACTTCATTTCCTTTCCAAATTAAAGCATCCACTTCAGGATAGGGTGGTTTAGGAGTTTTACCTTCTTTATTTCGTAGTCGCACCCTTATTGGAATTGATTTTCCAGGATCGTGGATACTTCCACCCACATCCATAGAAACAGCTCCTTGGTTCATGGAAAATGGTCGTTCCATTACTCTGGATATAATCTGATTCCAGAATCGTTGGTGATATTGGTCGGCTACTTCGTAACGCCAACGCCACGACTCGTCAAAACCGATGTAAAAAGATTTTCCGGCTCCTGCGGTTTTCCCTACAATCGCAGGTACACGATAGTCCTTGGAACTGCCATCTTCCTTTCCTTTTACAGAAACTTCCAGGAATACCTCTGATCCTGGTAGCGATTCTACCGGAGATGTCCATGCAGGTAGTGGTATAGACTTCCAAAGTTCTTCGTTTCTTTCTTCATCAGAATCAAGTATGAGTGCGCTGAGTTCTTTGTTTGCTTCAGGACGATAGTAGGATTTTGGGCTTAGTAGACCTGATCCATTTTTTTGCCAGGATACGGGTAACAGAGAAAAAAGTGGGTGAATTTCAGAGTTTTCATAACTCCGTAATTTTTGCCTGGGACCATCGATAAATAAAATTCCGCCACCTCTTTGATTTACAAATTCAACCAACCAATCCTGTTCATTAATTGAGAATTCTTCAGGATTGATTTCTCCAAAAATTATAATATCAAACTCAAATAATGAGTTTTTAGAATCTGGGAATTGGTCAGTTTCTTTACCTCTTGGAACCTGTTTGTTCAAATTATTTGGATCCCCCCAGACGCAGGAAATTTCCCATCGGTCATCTCGAGAAAATAAGTTATTAAGGTAGCGAGTTTCCCACCGTGGACGACTATCAATTAATAAAAGTCGATTTCTTCGCATATTTGCATCAATGGAAAATGAAATTTGATTATTCTCAGGTTCAGCTTCTCCTTCAATGGAATCGGCTGAAACTCGAAAATCTAAGGATACTGTACGCATTGTATTTTTTTCAGATTCAGCCAGTCCAGCTAGCTTTCTTTCCACGACCTCCTTGGCTGGAAAATCAAATGATAATTGAGAAATTCCTGCCTCAACTCCAACGATCGACTTTTCCCAAACATTCTTCCCGCCTGAATCCTGAATTTTAATTCGATAAGGAGTGCCGGCGATGAGGTTGTCTTTGATTGAAATATTTCCTTGTACGCGGTCCTCTCGGTATACTGAATCCGGAGTAGTGGTCCGGAGAAGAGCCAAGTCAGGAGGGCTTAAATCACTCCCTATACCAATGGTGTAGATAGGGAGATTTCGAGCAGATAAAAGCTTGGCTGTTTCCAAGGGAGAACCTTCTTGGTTATGTCCTCCATCGGTTATTAGCACAGCCGCTGCTCTTACGCTTTCTTTTTCCAATTCAGTTTCACCATCCTCTTCGGACTGTAAGCTCTCTAGGATCCCTTTCGATAAGTCCGTAAAGGGAGAGTTGGAAATGACTTCGGAATCAAATTGGTTAAACTCTGAAAAATTATCCCAAATTACATCCGTTGCATTTTCAGAGAGATTTCGTATTTCCAATATATGAGTGTCCTGAAATTCATCGAGGAATCCATTTTTAGGATGAGCCAGTAATCGAGTGGCTCTGTTTATTCGGGTGTAGTTTTCGAAATCTGAAACAGCTTCATTTAAAGGAATAATATTCTTCTTGAGTAATGAATTTGCATATCTTTCAAAGTTTTCTTCGAGGAGGTAGACAATTTCTGTGGCTTCACGAGAAAGAGCATCATAGTCAATCGAATCATCCCCCGGTAGGGGTATTCTAATATCTGAGAATTTTTCTTGTATCATTTTTTCAAAAGATATTTTTGGTCCATTTTCAGTTTCCAGTATTGGAGCATTGAAATATTTTCCAGGAATGGGTTTTTCCTGATCACCTGAAGGTAGCGTCCACCCAAAAGCACAAAAATCATCTCCACTCCCTTCTTTATGAATCATTTGAATCGGGTATGCTTTACCTGCTTTAAGAAAGAGCGGAGTACTTGTCTTACTATTCTCCCAGGATGGAGATGTGTTACTTTGAATCACAATAATATCTTTAAAATTATTGGATTCTGGGCGGGCAATTCTAAGAATAGATGAATCATCTGAATATGCACAGAAAGTATACTCTCCATCTACGAGAGGGGTAAGATATCCATTTATTCTTCGGCCAAAAAGGTCTCCGATATTTCGATTGCTCTCAGCATTTGTGAGGTAATTGATCCGGTCGGCCTTTTCTTCCTTGAATTTTTGATTAGCAAAAAGATCCACAACCCTAGATCCGTCAATATTTAACCAGATTTCTTCGAGAAGATGATTTTTCTTGGTTAGTATTTGGGTACCCGGAGAAATCTCGCTGACATTTTTCTGGATTTCTTTCAGTAAAGTCTGAATCTTTTTTAATTCTTTATTCGAAGGATTTGAGATTCCAGCTTTCGATAGTAGGAGAGCAACTCTTTTCATTTTCCGACTTGCTTGATACAGGGTATAATCGACGAAGTCTGACCCTTCAGGAAGAAACCCATGTTCTTTGGCAAGAAGTACTTTTCTCGCAGAGGAATATCCAGAGTCTTTAAGGCTCATACTTTGGGAGGAATCAATAAAGACCGTAATTTTCCCACGGTTACCTTCTTCTTTTTCCAATTGTAAGACCGGACCGGCAATTACAAGGAAGACCATGAAAAGGGCTGTACATCTCAAGCATGGTAGAATCCATCTTAGTTTCCCAGGTGTACCTTTTCGAACTTCAGTGCGGTAAATCCACCAAGTGATGACCACCAGCAGTAAACCTCCAGTCACGGTTTGCCATAGGGGCCACTCTCCAGACCAAAGTAGGTTCATATTCTCAAGGCTACTCATCGAGTTCCCTTACCAAATTTCCTAAGTAAGATGACTTCCATTAAAATCAAACCGAGCAATACAGCTAAAAGAATCATCCAGGTTTCCCTACCAAATTTGCGACGATTATCCATTCTTTCATAAGCCTCCCATGCATCTTCTTTAATACCGTTAATACGATTCACGCTTTCGGCTAGAAATGATGAAGTCTCCGTAATTTGTTTTTCATCTGCTTTTGTTAAAATTGATTCTTGAATCGATGAAAGAACCACAAATTTACCCACCGTTTTTTCTTTATTTGATAATTTATAGGTACCAGGAAGACGGGTTTCGGTAAATTCCAGCAGGTATTTATCTTTTCTTTTGCGGGGCACCAGAGTTCTGGTGGATCCATTTGGCATGTCCATTTTATATTCAAGTGTAGATTCCTTCTCCGATAGATAATGAGTTAACGGTAGACCAGATTTTACATTCCTTGGTGGGAGAACTTTTTCCGATAGATAAGTTGACAATTGCTGGACGAAAGGGAGGAAACTTGGACGCGCAGGTAGATTGGTCCAGTCGGTGTCGATGGAGGTTCCAAATGTCATAACGATTCCCTTGCCAATTTTTTTCTCAACGAGAATCGGATCTCCATTATGTAATCTTGCGAGGACTGTAACAGTGGGATCATTTCGAACCTTTACCTCATCGAATTTCACCCACTTCATAATTTGGGCTTCTGCAAGAGATCCATTTCTTGGATCATTAAACATCGATAGGGCAGGGTGCTCAAAATATGAATTTACAATTTTAGAATAAGTAAACTCATCACTAGGTTTCCCCTTAAACCCACTCAATTCCATAGGTATAAAATTAGTGCCAGCATGTCCCCAGTTTTCATTATACCAAGAAAGGTTAATTTGGCTGCCGGCAGTGATTAAAACACCCCCTCCATTTCTAACAAATAATTCCAGGCTTTCACACATAGAAGAATCTAATTTTTCTACATTGGCGAGTACGACCAAACTATTGTTATCCAACTGATCCTGATTTTTAAACTGATCGATTGAAATCACCTGGGCATCAATTAAATCTTTCATCGCTCCAGTCTCTGTATTTTTTTTACTACCCTGTTCGATCTCCTTGAAAGGTGTCATCGCAATTTTCAGGAAGTCGGTTTCCCCTCTGAGCCATTCTTTTGAAGGATCTCCATCGACCAGTAAAATACCAATCTCTTCAATCACACTGACTGCTACACTTCGGCGGTTATCCTGGGGGAGGTCGTCGGCAACAATCAGTTCAACATGAAGAACTTTTGGTCCTGAACTGTCAAAACTATGAGAAAATGATACTTGATTTGTTGCTTGTGGTCCGATGGAAATCGCTGCTTCATCAATGATTTTTTGATCTCCGTCGACCAGTAATTGAACCTGTAAGTTTCCTTCAAATTTTTCTTCACTTAGGTTACGTAAAGTTGCTCTTATTTGAAGTGGGTGTCCGATACCGATAGTTTGAGAAGAGACTACAATGTTCTCAATAGATAGATTTTTCTTGGATTTTTTCCCAAAATCCACCCAGGTTAATTCCGGTCCATTTGGAGTAGCATCCAACCGTTTTCGGAAAGAACCGATTGCTGAATTATCACAGTTATTCCAGTCGGATTCTCTGAAATCAGAAAGCAAAATGATTTCCCGTTTTAGATTCTTCCCCTGGGAAACAATGGAAAGAGCCTGATCGAGACTACCGAGGAGGGAAGCTTGGTCACTGAGCGCATCCAAGTTTTCAACTCTCACACCGAGGGCGTTCTCGTCGGATGTGGGCTTATCAAAAAGGTTCAGTGGAATACCACCTATTTGAATAATGGAAATTTCAGATTGTTTGTGTTGATTTTTTAGAAAGTCTGAAATGAATGAACCTGCATCGATAAACCCATCAGAAATATTCATCGATAAACTATCATCCAAGAGGATGACTGTACTCGCTGGAACATCTCCAGAAAGAGCGGATATTTCCTTATCTTTTCCCCAGTCTGGAAGGATTCCAAAGATACCAAGAATCATCGCAATCAAACATGCCAAACTTAGAAAGCCGCACGGCCAACGTAAAGCAGTTGAAAATGCAGTAAGAATAAGCAGGGCAAGTGCGGATAGGGGAAGAATTAGAAAATATAGAAAAGCATTCCAGTCGGTCACCACCATTCTTGCCAGTGTAAGTGCGAGGATAATGGGAATGGCACATCGAATGATCAAAATTATCCATTGTTCCAATTGAATCTGTTTTCGATTTTTTCGTAACACAGATTCTAAAAGATGGGAGGCTCCCCACTTGATTACTTTGAAGCGGCTGCGATTAAAAAGATGAATGAACAAGGGTACTAATGCAGCCAATGCACCCAATGCCAAGGCTCCGTTCAAGAAGCTCACAGATGAATGGGCATGCCGGCTTTTCTGCGGGCAGCAAGAAAGGAGGCGAGTCCTTCCGAATAGGGTTTGTTTGTGGTCATAGGAAAGAGTTGTACGCGATGTTTATGGCAACCCTTTACAAGTTCTTCCCGGTATTCCTTCAAGTTTTTCAGATAGGCATCCCGTAAATGGGCTGGATCAACGGTGTGTTTTTGTCCTGCATTTTCTAAACAATCAAAACGGGTCCATGAACGAAAAGGAAAATCAAGTTCGTCGGGATGCCAGATTTGAAAGATCACCACATCGTGCTTGGCATGGTTGAAATGAGCTAATCCTTTGAGAATAGAAGGAATCTCACCAAAACAATCTGAAATAATCACGACCAGTCCACGTTTTTTAATTTGCGGAGCGATCTCATGAAAAACTTTTCCTAAATCTGTTTCTGAACCTGGTTTGGTTTGCCCTAACAGATCGATAATTTGTCGGGTGTGAGATGGTCCTCCACGAGGTGGTACTACTGTGCGTACTTTTGAATCAAAGGTGGTCAAACCCACACTGTCAGTCTGTCGAAGGGCTAAGTATGCCAGGCACGCCGCAAGTCTCGACCCGTAGGCAAGTTTACTTACTCCATTATCGCTTTCTTCTCCGTAGGACATCGAACCACTTGCATCGAGTAAAAGGTTACATCGTAGATTGGTTTCCTCTTCGTATTCCCTGACATAAAAACGGTCTGTTTTAGCAAAAACTTTCCAGTCTAATCGGCGGATTTCATCTCCACGGGTATAGGCGCGATGCTGTTTAAATTCTACGCTGAACCCTTTATGGGGTGAGCGGTGAAGGCCCGAACAAAAGCCTTCCACCACCCGCTTTGCCAGTATCTGATGATTGGCTAAGCGAGATAAATCCTTGGGATCTAGAAAATCAGTAACAGTTGCCATCCAAATTTTGGATAGAATTTTTAGAGTAAGGCTTCTTTTTTGTCCGGAACCGCTTCGATACAGCGGTCGACAATCGATTCCACGGTAATACCCTCAGCTTCAGCATTGAATGTCGGAACTATTCGATGCCTGAGGACTGGATGGGCAAGCGCTTTAACATCCTCAACTTTTGCGGCAAATCTTCCATTCAATAACGCCCTTACTTTTGAGCCAAGAATTAGTTGTTGGCAGGCACGCGGTCCTGGTCCCCAATCTATTAAATCCTTAACCCAGTCTTCCGCACCTTCTTCTTTGGGGCGAGCCATGCGTACCAGATCCAAAACATAATCATACACATGATCTGGCACCGGAACTTTTCGCACAGTTTCCTGGCACTTTTGCAGGGTAGGCCCATCAATTACTGGTTCAAGTTTGGATTCGAAGGTGGAGGTGGTCTGTTCAATGATTTTTCTTTCTTCTTCCCTGGTTGGGTATTCAACAATTACCTGAAACAGAAAGCGGTCCCTTTGTGCTTCGGGAAGAGGGTAGGTGCCTTCCTGTTCAATTGGATTTTGGGTTGCAAGTACAAAGAAGGGTTCATCCAGATTATAGGTGGTTCCCCCAATAGTTACTGAATGTTCCTGCATGGCTTCCAGCAAGGATGCTTGCGTTTTCGGCGGAGTACGGTTGATTTCATCCGCCAGGATAATTTGGCTAAAGATTGGCCCCTTTTCAAAAACCAATTCTCGATTGCCGGTCTTTTTATCTTCCTGAATGATATCTGTACCGGTGATATCTGCAGGCATGAGATCAGGAGTGAATTGGATTCTCCGAAAACTTAAATCAATTGCTTGTGCCAACGATCGGATCATTAATGTCTTGGCTAGACCGGGTACTCCCTCAAGCAGGCAGTGACCCCGTGCCAGCATCGCAATAAGTAATTGTTCCAGCACTTTTTCCTGGCCTACAATTACTTGGTGAACTTGGTCCTTAATCTTTTCATAAGAGGCGACCAATTCTTTGGCTAATGCTTCATCGTCGGAACTACTTTTATTCGGGCTCATCTTGTGTTGGCTTGGTTTATTTAATGATCATGATGATTTACTACTAGATATCACCGTTTTACATGATCATTGAGAATGGCACAAAAAGGATAATGCAAGATAATTTCCTGCTATTTCATGAATTAAATACCTTGAGGTATTAGGATGAAAATTCTTCGATTAAAACTTTATGAATTTCGGTGGGGTCTAAGTCATCCCCTCTGGGTCGTGAAGCACCCAACAGCACAGGCCAATCCGAAGAATTCTTGGGAATAATTCCATGACTTCCCTTTACTACATCTGAGTTCAATGGGATTAAATCCATATGAATTCGAAATCCAAACTTTTTAGCCACAAGTTTTTGTACCGCCTTAAGGGTTGGAAATGGAATGTTGGGATCAACAAACAACTCCGCTGGATCGTATCCATGTTTACGATGGATATCGATACAACGGGCGAATTCTGGTGCCTTTTCATCATCCTCCCAAAAATAATATGAAAACCAGGCATCCTCCTCTGCTAGGGCAATCAAGTCACCTGCTCGTTCATGATTGAGTCCATAAGTCTTTCTTTCTTCGCCTTCAATTACAGTTGCCACCCCGTCCAGGGATGCCAGGCAGGAGCGTACCTTTTGCCGCAATTCAGGAGTTGATTCAGGGAGGTAAATGTGGGCAATTTGATGGTCTGTCAAAGCAAAGACTTTACTTCCACCAGAATCAAGGGTATCAAGTCCAAATTCCTCCTTAATATTTAACCATCCTTGATGGCGGAACTCACGGTTTGGATAAATCACCCGCTGGACTTCTGTAATTCCATACTCGGAGAGTACGAGACAGCGAACATCACGGTCTGTAAGGAAATCGATTAGCGAGCCTGCAAGATCGTCAATCTCTTTCAGTGCCTGTCTACTTTTCGGGTGATTTGGACCATATCTTTGGAAATCATAATCCAAATGAGGCAAATAAATGAGATTTAAGTCGGGTTTGTATTGCGATTCCATCCATTTTGCTGAATCTGCAATCCATTGCGAAGATTGAATCCCTGCCCGAGGCCCCCAAAACGATGGGAAAGGAAATTCCCCCAGTTCTTTTTTAATGTTATTTCGAATCGAGAGAGGTTGGCTATGAATATCAAATGCTTTGAGTCCATCGGACCGGTAAAGAGGGCGGGGTGTGATAGAATAATCAACACTGGAATACATATTGTACCACCAGAATAAATTGGAACATGTAAATCCGGGCTTCTTTTTGCGTAATGTTTCCCAAATTTTTTCGCCCTCCACTAAGCTGTTTGATTGTTTCCAGAAGTGATGTTCGTTTAAAGTCCGATCATACCACCCGTTCCCGACAATTCCATGATCTGTAGGAAGCTTGCCCGTTAAGTAAGTAGATTGAGCGGAACAGGTAACTGCCGGTATTATGGGACGTATGGTACTTTCCTGCTGACCCGACTGACGGGCAAACTGAGTAAGATTTGGTGTGTATTCTCCGAGGTGTCGCCTGCTTAATCCAACGATATTAAGGACCGCCACACGAGGACCTTTTTTTTGGTCCGATTTATCCATGTTTTATTTTGCGGGAATCGCGAGGTTACGTTTACGCAACTCATCGAGAGCAGATTTGATGTGAAGTTTATCCATCGCGTGTACTTCCACACCTTCTCCGATACCTTGAATCAGAGTGATTGTAAGTTCGCCTCCAAGGTGCTCGCGAAATTCATCTAGTCCTTTAAGAATTACTGACTTATCTGAATCATCAACTTGATGCAGAATTGAGTCGTATGTTGAAAAGCCAAGGCGTTCGATTAGTCCAATAGCCCGATACGCAGTGGCTTCTTTGACTAAACCAATTCGTGAAGAATAAAGTAAGTCGACCGCCAAGCCCACAGCTACCGCATCTCCATGTCCAATTCGAAAATCTGATAATTGTTCGAGCTTGTGTGCGACCCAATGCCCGAAGTCGAGCGGTCGGGCAGAGCCTTTTTCAAATGGATCGCCAGATGTTGCTATATGATCAAGATGCAAGGCAGCACTCTTACGGATGACTTGTTCCATGGCGTCCATTTCAAAGGTGGCAAGTTCATCAGCCCGTTCTTCAATTTGTTCGAAAAAAGAACGGTCCCGGATCAGAGCCACCTTTACCGCCTCAATGAAGCCGGCTCTCTTTTGGTTACTTGGCAGACCGCGCAAAAAAGAAAAATCATTTACCACTGCATCTGGAACCGCAAATGTTCCGACCCAATTTTTCTTTCCAAAGTAATTGATTCCATTTTTTACGCCCACTCCTGCATCACCCTGACTCAGACTGGTAGTGGGAAATCTAATTAAGCGTAATCCACGATGGGCCGTGGCTGCAGCAAACCCAACCATATCCAGGGCAGCACCTCCTCCAATTACGATCACATAAGAGTGGCGGCACATTGCATATTCATTCAAATCCGACCAAATTTCTTCGATATATTCAAATTTATTTTTTGCAGGTTCGCCACCGGGTGAAAATTTAGGAGAGCAAACCAATTCTAAACGATCTTCTCTTGAACGGAAATAGCTTTCGATTTGTTCGGGTAAGTTCGGGATACTATCGAGTAAACCTTCATCCAAATAGACAATAACTTTGGTGGGTTGCCCCTTGCGTTTGGGTTGTAGAATATCTGCCAGGGTCTCATTGGTTGCAGAGAATGAATCACGGGTAAAAAATACCTGATGATTTAAATCCAAGCGGATGTTTCGTTTAATCGTGGCGAAGCGTGAGGGCATAACACGATTTCTATGGCTAGGACTAGGTTGCCGCAAACCTCTTTTGTAAAATTACGGAAAATAGAAAACCGAAGTAGCACAAGATTCCGACCGGTGGAAAATGCAGGCAAATTGCCAGTCCATCAAGCAGGCAGATTGAAGCTAATAGAATCGATACTCCCACTCCAATATCAGCGGGCCTCTTTCGTCTGCGGATTATTTGAACAGCCCGATAGACTTTCCAGCCTATGAGTAGGAGACCAAAAAGAACTGGTAGTAAGATATTCGTTTTTGAAATTTCATTTTCAAAGAGTGCATAGATTCCGTAGAGACAGGGTAAGAAAAGTAAAAGTACGGGTAGAATATTTTTATTATCTGAGTTTCCTCTAGCTTCTCCTCTTGCAAAAAGGCTGATTCCGACAACATAAAGCCCCAAAATTATTGAAACAGTGAGAGTGGATGAATGAATTTCAATATTGGACCCGGCAGTTGCAGCCACCAGCCATAAAAATGTTCGGCAACTCCCCATGATCCATACGGATCCACTCCATTTTTTATGTAGAATATCATAGATTATGATCGCTAGGATCAAAAGAGATACCCAGATCGTTGCACACTTGGCGGCCATCAGTAAAACCAGTGTTCCCAGCAGAATGGCAAATCCGCCGCTCATCCAAACAACGATTGAAGAAATCTGGCCAGAAGGAACCGGACGATTTGGATTAAACTCAGCGTCAAATTTTTGATCAAATGCATCATTTAAAATACACCCTCCTGAGTAGGCTAAACTGCCTCCGAGAAGTACCCATCCAAGTACTCCCCATTCTAAACTGGTCACTAGGTTCCATCCTTGTTCGTAATTTACTGCTTGGTTGAGTGTCCATGCGGCGATACAATTTGTCCACACGGTGGGAAGATTTGATGCTCTTGAAAGAGTCAAAATGAGATGGACGAAAGTAGCCATGGGTAAGGGTAGGGCGGGAAAATGAAAAATCAGGCCAGCTCGAAACCAATTTTATTCATTTGCTCGAGTGTCCATTGATATTCCCGTCCGACCTGTTCAACCACTGTACCAGACTGCAGGTTATCTGGTAGCACTTCCCAGGTGTATGTTTCCATTTCAAGATGTCTGCATTTTTCAGGATTTTTGCTCAACCAAAATAAGGTGTCGATCACATGAATACGGGTATCATTCAATCCATCCCCAGGGGATGCATGCAAGGGGACATGAAAATGGATCCTCCATTCATCTGCGTCTGGTAATTTACCCTCGTGTTGTGCGTTCAGGGCAAGATCCAGGTCTTTGATGCGCTTGATACATTTACCTTCTTTTCCGAGAGCCACCTGATGCAAATAAACTGGTTCCACAAACTTCTTCAGTTTTTCCAGGGTTTGTGTATTTGGCTCCACAGATAGAGCAGAACTTAGGTGTAATTTACTTAGCCTGATCCCATTATTGACAAATGCGTCCAATCCTTCGTGTGCATCTTCATATTCGATCGCGAGATGACAGCAGTCATAATTTACCCCAATCCTTCGTCTAAGTATTTCCTCCCTGGAAGAAGATTTAAAAAGTTGTTCGAAAAAGGAGATGGTCTCCGGTGTGGTTTCAAATAAACCAAGGGGCTCGGGTTCCATCCCCAAATGCAAGTCCAAGTTCTTGGCATCCGCCAACCGATCAATTTCGAGGGCACAGGCATCAAGGTTTTCAAAAATGGTCCGTGGAATCTCTTCACCGGGTAAAAATTCTTTAAAAGATCCCGGTAAAGTGCTCACACTTCCTTCTTCTCCAGGTTCAAGAAGTTGTTCGAGAATAGAAAAGAGAAGCAGGGTATAATCAAGCCTTTCCATCGATGTCCAGTCCGGCCGGTAAACCTGTTCCTTTACTCGGGTACCATGAAAAGTACCATATGGAAATCCATTGATGGTAAAAATATAGGCATTTTTTTGATCCAGCCAGGTTCTAAACTTTTTAATTTCACCCGGCTGGGTAAGTTCCCGGGCAGCCTCTGCTCCCAAGCGTAACCCAATGGCAAATCTTTTATCGGGAGCCACTTCGTTCCGAACCGCCAGCACATATTTTTCCAGAGAATCAAAAGTTTCCGGCCAGGTGTTTCCACGATGAACATTAGTACAGTAGGCCAATTCGGCTTGGTTTGTGAATTTCATACTTTTTCAAAACCCATATGGTTCGACCGAGACCAAGACAAGGATATCTCGTTATCTTTATAAAACTCATTTTCTAAACTCCGATTTCTAATTCACAAAAAAAATGCGCGACCCAGCCCAGGTCGCGCATATTTGATGACTCAATATGGAGTCTGTTTTTGCCCTATCAAACATCTTGCATTTTGGATGCCAATTTTTTTTAATCTTCAAATTAGGATGAAAAAAAGATTTAAAGTCTTCAATCTTGTCTGGATGCGAAAATTTTTTACATTGAAAGACAAATTGGTTTTCAACTGTCGCTACTTTGATCGAATCTAATGAACACAGAACCCATATGGAAATCCTGGTTTGCCCGTCACGGGTCTAAACTGCTCCTTTTTGCCAGACAGCAGGCACGTAACCCGCACGACGCGGAAGATTTGGTACAGGAAGCTTTTGTTCGGATGTGGAGATTATATGGCCATACCGGAGAAGTGGCTCCCGGATTGGTCTACCGCGCAATCCGACGATTGGCGATTG